>Ga0099823_1000292_pt1 | contig 30273 bp, 16 predicted proteins | sample CowpearedBW_FD_76831 | JGI IMG/M metagenome (GOLD analysis project Ga0099823, IMG submission 76831) | Root nodule microbial communities of legume samples collected from California, USA - Cow pea red BW | ecosystem: Host-associated > Plants > Roots > Nodule | place: USA: California | collected...
GTATTTTATTCATTCTAAAAATCATTAATCTTTTTAACATGACTATTTTGTTGAGGTGTACTAAAAATACTTTATGTCTCCTCGTTGCTTCTTTTTTTTATAAAAATAGTAAAATTGATGTTATACATACTCAAATCCTTTATTATGTTTAAGTATTTTGAGTTTGGCTACTTATTGATTATTGATTATGATGTGTCACTTCTTAAATATTTAAAAAGTTTTAGTTTTACTTTTTAATATATAAAAATTTGCAATCTCTTTTAGTAATTATTAATGATAATAATGAAATATGTCTCTACAAATTGAGTTTGAGTCTGTGTTGATTTCCAAAGATTTATATGGACATACTCAGACAATTTATTGGACATGTGTATCAAACTTCAATTTACTAAACTTTCTATGTACACATTGATCATAAAGATATAACTCATTTATATTATCATGTTCGATCTCAATTGTTGAACCCATTATATCAAAATACTAATTGACAATTGACAAAATATTATATCTTGTAACAACATGTCTCAATTGTCAAACATCTTCAATTTAGCCAACCACATGCATTTTACTTCATAAACTGCTTTTTTTAAAAATAAAAATCAAATTCATTCTTCCAACTAAAAGGTTCGAAGAAACTCCTTGGACGAATACATATGTTGAATTCAACCTAAGTTCGTTGTCCAATTCCCATGTATACCTAAGATTAATGTCACATGCACTCTAATAAACTCGTAACCATCATACGCATCCATATTCCTTTTAAAAAATAAGAATTCATTCTCTTCTTATTTCTTACATCTTTTTGGATAATATTTGTTGTAGTTATCTATGTCGTAGATATCATTTTTGTTTTTATTATTTTATTCCTATTTGATTTTAAGTCAATAAAAATCAACTCGTTATTGTTAGTTTTAGACATTGGAAGATTTTAAAGCTCGTTGGTTTGAATCAAGGTATGATAGTTTATTCCCTTTCAAACAACATTACATCACTAAAAATGTTCAAACATCTTAGGTAAAGCTTTAATAGCCGACAAAGTTTTATATCCATCTTTGAGTTTCACTTGAATGTGCTTTAATATTATGGATGACAATTCGGGATAGCCCAAGCGGGTTAGCCTACATAAAAAAACGCAGGGCAGGTTGAGATGTTAAATCCGCTAGCCAGCACAGGCCCGTCCTGTATAGGCTCACAACCCGCGCAGGCTAAAGACGGGGTGGAGTGGGGTGGGCTGACCCGATGGCCCACTTATAAAATTAAATATTTTTATTTTTTTAGTTCTCACATCATTCGTCATGTTGTTTCTATAATTTTATATTTTATTTTTTTTATTATTATGTATAATCATTGTATATAAGATAATGAATTTAGTTTTTTAATATGAAATATTTTTTATGCATTCTTAGGTATCTTGCAGGTAATATGTTGCTATTATGCTTTAGCTATAATTTTCGTAGATATTGTTTCTTTTCTTTGACTAAGTAGACTAATTTTAATTATTTCGATAGAAAATGAATACAAATTATTATGAAAAAATAAATAATTTTTTTATTTTGTTCATCTCAAAAAAGAAATATTTTGCTCATCACAAATGCGAATCAGCATGCGGGCCCGTAGACAACTAACGGGATGGGACAAGCAAAAGAATAAATCTGATATTATACTGCACGGACCAAAACAGACCGGAATGGTCCGCTTTGTCATCCTATTTAATATTATCTAATATTTAATATTTAAATGTGATCGATTACTCCATCAATAATTTTCTTTACTACTTAGCTACAATAAATAAGACCAGGAAAAAAAAAGAAAAAAAGTAAAATCAAACAAAAATCAAATCTGGTCCCGGCGGGGCTCGAACCCGCGACCTTCGGCTCATAAGACCAACGCTCTAACCAACTGAGCTACGGGACCTTCACATTTATTTTAGAATAGATTAAGTATATGAATTGGTGACACCGAAGTCTAAATCTAAGTAAGAAACGTACCTACTCATATTTTACTAACTTCCAAAATGGCCACACGCACACAGGATACCTTATGAATTACTCGTTAACATGAAATTATATTTTTGTTCATTAACTTATGTTAAATTGTTATTTAAATCTTTAACAACTTTTTTAAATATTATTTCCCTACTTTGTGGGTTTAAAGAAACATTAATCTTCTTTGTCTTTAATATCAAATAAAGAATACAAAATGTTTTTTTCTTTTTTATTCTCTTTTATTTCATTTCTTCGCTTTTATTTTTCGCAAGCAAAAGAAAGTTTAACTAAATTTAGATTTAATTATTTGTCTAGGTTATACAATAAACATTTTAAATTTAAAAAATGTTAATTTCAAATTTTACACATATTATTTTACTTCTTTATTTTTAATGCATTTTAGTTTTTTTCATCTGTACCTATATATCTATCTATTTCTATAGAAAGAATATCTTATTTTATTTTGCTGTCTACATTTTTATTCTTAATTTTACTTTTTAATAAATAATTATTTTACCATTTGTACTTTTTAAATTAGTGTTTTGATAGATTTAATTGTGTCACTCAATTAACTTTTTTAAAAAGAATAATTTTTAAACTAAAATAAAAATAAGTATATTTAATAAATTTAAGAAATTATTTATTTTTATTTTAACAGTTAAAAAAGATGAACACGGGATTAATATATATATATATATATATATATATTGTACTTGTTTCTAGGATAAAATAGGTTAGTTAGAACATTAATCTATCGAGAGTTTCTGCAACTAACGCAAATAAAACAAAAGTTTTTTTGTCTGGTGTGAAATACGAAAAAGGATCCAAAGGATGAGCAGAAAAAAACAAAAAAACAACGAGGTAAAGATAAATAATAAAAAAAAGAGAGAGTATTATTGAAAATACATAAATTTGAGGTAGTCAGATATAAAGTTTAAACAGTTTGTACTCAATAACTTTGAGAATCTGCAAGAATTGACAAACAAAAATATTTATTTAATAAATAAATAAGAGAAAATTAATGACCTGTATAAAGAAAAAAAAACTTAAATATTTATTTAATAAATAAAAATATTAAAATATTTGTAGATTTCTGAGATATTTAATATATAAAATAGAGGAACTATAGCAGGTGGGCGGTTTAAGAAGTAAAAGAAAGAAAAGAGTGGAAGAAATGGTTGGTGAGTTTTGCGCGTGGGAGTGAGAGTGACAGTGGAAAGAAAGGGATGACGCTGGGTCTGATCAATGCAAACCCCGTGGTTCACGCCAAGAAGGAGCGAATCGCTCGTTCCGAAGATCCTCACGCCGTTGATCCTCTCGATATTTATGATATCCTTTTTTTCTTTTCTACGCTTTTCATTTCCAAATTTTGGCTGCGCTATTTCTTGTCATCGCGTCAACTTGATGCTAAACTCTTGAGATCCTTGACTTCGCTTTGACAAATTTCGTGAGGGATATTCGGGATCCCGAACATCCTTATTCCTTGGAACAACTCAGTGTTCTGTCCGAGGAATCAATCACCGTCGATGACAAATTAGGCCGAATTCTGTGAGTTTCAAATTCCTCAGCTTCTCTTTCTAGGATTTATTAATTTATTGGTTTTGTTCACTTTTCAATTATCTTTGCTTAGGATAACGTTTACGCCGACCGTTCAGCACTGTAGCATGGCCACGGTTATTGGTCTCTGCCTGAGAGTGAAACTGAAGCACTACTTTCCTCCTCATTACAAAGTTTGTTCCCTGCTATTCCTTTTCGCTTCTGCATGCTTTTTATTTTCTCAATTGTTGATCTATGATGTTATGTATGAGGTGTCTTGTTTGTGGGTTGCATATCCTGCTTTCTTTTTTTGTTTATTTTTGAAGCTTAAGAGCTTGTTGGGAATTGATAACGTGTAAAGTGTGAAAAAAACGGGAGAAGAAACTGGAAAATAAATGGAGCGAATAGGTTTTTGTTGGCTTAAACTTCCTGTTCTCTGGAATTTCAATCTAATGCATTCACACAATCAATTAAAACAGTTGGATGAAGATGGTTAAGTCGTAGTTTCTAAATCAAACTTTTAATTATGTGCCCAAGGATTTTAACCATTCAGGAAGTATGTCAATTTTGAAATGCATTCTGTCAAGCTTAGTGAACCACTGGATGAAGATCAGAGGACTCATATTTAATCCTTAAAATATGTATCCGAGATTTAACTCCGTGAATGCTTCGCATCTGAATCGGGTTCAATATTTTACCTATGCAGATTTGTCAATTTTGTTGTGTTGTGATTGGTTTGGTTTGATAGATAAAGGTGAAATGTGCATTATTCCTACGCAGATCTCCTGGAAAAAGTGTTGTATTTCTTTTTCATTTCAGTATATTAAGATATTCGCTCCATCAAAATATAAAGAAGGTATTTTTATTTGTCTTTTCCTTCGTATATAAGTTATGGGACCTGGGTCCATTTCCATTATGCATATTGACAAGAATTTGACGCCACAAGAATCAGAGTGGTTATGAATCTTGGGGATGGAATAATGAAGATAATCATTGAGTGAATTGGATTCTAACTTATTAAATAGGGTTGGATATACTGAACAGCATTTGAGTTTGAAGTAGCGGCTGCAATAGCGGACAGAAATGCAGAAAATCATGGCTGGAGCAGGCAGGTTCTACAAGAATGAGCTGCAAAAAACCTATTTTAACCGTGAAATAGCATTGTCTTGGGAGTGGATTTGGGCTTTTACCCCTCCTTTTAGTCAGAACTAGGACTTTACTCTCAGTCACTTGTGTGCACTCTGTTATGAATTAGCACCTACTGTTCTTTAGAGGAACATTCACGCTTTTCCAGCATTTCCTAGCATGGCCAGCTGTGACAGTTTGTTTTCTCCAGTCTCTGCTCTCCATAGTTTCTGTGTATCCATGAAACCACGGTTTTAAATAGTGCAATACAGAAGCATAGAGAGCTGTAGCAGCCATATCAGATGGGATAGCAGGGCCATGTGTTGATTCCGAAAAGAGCTTTATGATCAGAGAAGTTAAGACTTTTTTGGAGGGGTGGGGGCTAATTTTGGGATTTAAATTTTGGTTTAGAAGATGACGGTTGATGCTTCCTAACTTGTAAACTTGTATTTGACTTTTTTATGTTTATTTACATGTGGCCTTTGTTTAAGCACTTATGACTTTTATTGTTAATTATGAGTCTATTTGGATAAATTTCACTACAAATACTTTTAGAAAAAGCTAATATGAGAAGGTTTTTATAAATTAGTTTGTGCCAAGTTAATTTTACTTTACATACAGATCTTAGCTTTTTTTCTCTCCTGAGAATGTTTATAGAGAAATTTATACAACCAGTCTCTCAATGACTTGAATTTTGAGTAATTTTTATCATTTTGGAGAATTTATATGTAGTTTATATTATATAAACCAGACAGAAATTTTCATAATAGCTACTATCCTGCTATAGCACTTTTGAGGCTGGCTGCCACATACCACCATTTGATCTAAAACACTGCCTGAGACCTCTGCACCATTTTCTGCCAAACCTGTTTGTAGTGAAGTGTAACCTTTACTGCCTTGCTTTGTTCTGTCCCTTGTTATTTGTTATTTTCTCTAAAACAGGTCTATCATCTCCTTGTCTTGTGCTAACTTCTAAGTTTTACGCTTGATTTTTTTGTTTTGGTTCTTATTGATAAGAACAGTGGTCATCCAAATATATTGCAAGCATTTAGGATTGGCTTTTACGGTTGGTGGTTTGTTAGTTCCCCTTGCTCCTTCAGGCTTTCTTTCTTTTCATGTTGATTTTAGTTCTCAATGCTGAAAATTCATTTCTATTCTGCTTAGATTGTCTCCTGTCTGATAATTATCCCATCCATTATTCTAATTTTTCTTTTGGCAGGTGGACATCAAGGTTTCACCTGGATCTCATGCTGACGAAGAATCTGGTGAGGTTTATAATTTGCTAAAATAACGACATTTAAGACTTTTCCCGTGGCAAAATTTGACATGATTTAGTCATGTTCATATCTTGTAGATTTGATGGACATTTATTAGATAGAAGGATCTATATAATGTCTATTAAGAGAGAATTTGAACATGACTAGTCCTGTAAATGAGATGATCCATTCCTAGCATCAAGACTTTTCCTCTCTTTTCTTCAACTTTTTAACCTTCTCATTTAGGCCTTTTCCTCTCCGAAACCACTATGCCCGTCAACTTCATGACACTTTTACTTTACCCCTGTACCTCACTGAGAAACAACAGTTTCCTTTGGATTCCTTTCTTCCTACAACATAATAATTCTTGAAATCTTCCTCTTGCAGTCAACAAGCAGTTAAATGATAAAGAAAGAGTTGCTGCTGCCTTGGAGAATCCCAACCTCCGCCAGCTTGTGGATGAGTGCCTCTACTCCAATGAACTGTGAGCAACGAGACATAATACATCAATAACTATTGTACAGGGCATTTACCTCTTATGATGTTATAAAAAGTAGTCCATATGTATGGAAATTAGTTGGATGGTGTGTACCTTTCGAGAGGCTTTATCTCTTCGACTCCCAACTTCTTCACATTGGATGTAGCATGTGATAATGTATGTAGATCAAGTTAGGCATCATCATGTCATACCTTTGTACCTTCCACTACAGAATGTGCTGAAACAGTCTTTTTTATGGGTTGACCCGGTCTTTACCACTCATAGTTCATGCCATGACGTTTAATTTGTTTTGGTGGAAATTAAGCATTATATCTTTTCCGTGACAAAGGATAATTATATTTACAGATATATGTCGCATCATGTTTAATTATTTTAATTGAGTTGGCCGCGTTGTTTTGCTGTCTCTTGCTATTTAATGCCGATGCTTCTCCAAGTGCTGTTTGTCTCGTAAACATTCTGGTACCGCAACCTATGATTTCCTATGTCACATACGTTTGACATATATGGTCAATGCGGTTTCGTCTGCTACAGAAAAATGGATTTTATTTTTCGTGATGTGAGGTTGCTCAATGACAGGTAAGGCACATCCATGATTCACGATAAGGGCACGTTTAGAAACACATTATTAGCCTGTAAACATGGGCTAATAAATTTCGTAGCTTTTGAGGATATCATGTCATCAATTGCTGAGGCGTGAGCCCGATTTTTTCTTCATACTCCTCTTAGCCTCTTGCAACTTAGCTCTTGATACCAATCTTACAGTCAATCATAACACATCACAGGATGTATGTAATGCACTCGATCACTTTGAGGTTACTTCGGTAATTGGAACATTGTGAATTTTGAGATGGAATATCAATGGTGGCGAACGAAACCTTAAACGCATCATATTTGTATTTTTTTACTGAATAAAAAAGTTCAATCAGAATTGGCAACTAATTTCTAGATTATAATTGCACTTTTAAGATCGTAATTTTTCTGAATTCTTCAGACCAAGGTCTGAAGGCAAGACTTGAGTCTGAACCTCCATGATCCAGTCTAACATTTCATTCTCCTTAGACTTGCTTTTCCTATCGTCAACTCGGCAACACAATGTTTGATTTTGAGGATTGAATTCCACCACCCGGAAAAAGTCAAAGCCAACAATTTAAGCAAAACAGAGCATGGATCAAAGCGATATGTATTAATGTATTACTATATTTAATATTTTGCAAACACTAAAGTCACATCAATCAATGAATCAACCCCCATTACGCATAGTGCGGATTGGGACGCATCAATTGAATAATATCCTTCCAGAACTGACTCTCTATTTCCTTTTCAGACGAAAGAATCTCCAACCAAATAAATGTAGAAATCTCCAAAACAATTAATCATCCCACCATTTCCCGAGTACCATAATTCCAGGAACTCAACCAATTTTGGAACCAAACAGAAAATAACAGACCAGAAGTCTAGGTTGATGGAGTTCAGCAGAAGTTTCAGGTTGTCGAAGTCACACCGAATACCGTTTTCATCAGAATATGTAACATCGGAATGTGGCTACGAGAGAATCTCTCAGTCGGTGAGGCTAAGTGGTGAACATGATTTCAGTGAAAAGTACAAGAAAAATAAAAGGGGTGCGGGGCTTCTTGGTAAAGTTTTCTCCTTTGCGAGAATTTCATCTCCCCAGGAAGAGCCTAATAAGGTGGCGGAGAGGGTGGTAAAGAAGGAGAAGAAACGCTCTTCTTGGCTTCCCGATCCAGATAAACGGTGGCCAATTCAGGGATGGTGATATGTGTTTTGTTTCTTTCTGGTTTTTGTGTTTCAAGGATTTGTAATCGAATCTTCTCTGTGTTGTTTCATATTTACTTTTGGGATTCATCTTTGCTTTTCTGTGTCAGTTCGTCTTGTACATGTTAACATTCTGCAGATTCATAATTCAGTGATTATAACAGAGAAATTAGTGAAGGAATATCTGTTATGTTTTGTGGAAATTAGTGTAGTCATCTAAGATTTGAGTTGTCTTGTTAAATTGTTCTGTCATCTGAAGAATATAAGATTACCAATCGGATAATGTTAACTCTTACGATTGCAGTTAAAATATCGGCTTAAATACTTTTTTCTTATTCAATTTCGTAGTTTTTGTCGTGGATAATCTTTATTTTGATAGAATGTTTGAAATAATCATCATTTTTTACTGAATGTTTAAAATGGTCCTCATTTTCGCAATTCGTGTTTTGTTTGGTCTTTCCCTGTGATGCCGTTTAAATTAGTAACAGATTACTGTACAGGTGGCACTGTTTGTACTATGTTGTATTGGAGTGTGTTACATGTACTTCGCAGATGCTAATTAACGTTAACTTTTCAATTTGGGAGAAATTTTGCAATTAGGTCTTGAGTTGGATTGCAGTCGCGCTCTTCCTCGTTGGAGGCGATTTCTTCATCTTCGTCTTTCTTGAGCTCGGATTTAGAGGAAACAGCTAATAATTGTCATTTCATCATTGGATTGTAGTCGCGCTTTTCATCTCAATTTTCCACTTAATCATCATCAACGAGGTAGGTGGGTTTAGGGTTTTCTGGGTTGTTTTTGCTTAGGGTTTTCGTAATTCTATTTTGGGGTTTGTTTATGCTTGGATTGTTGTGATGTTTTGCATGGTTTCTAAATTACCACCCCTGTACAGTAGTAACACCATGATGCAACGTAATACAAACAGTGTCACATGTATAGTGTGCTCCGTTACTGATTTAAACGACGTCACAGAAAATGACCAAATAAAACACGAATTGCGAAAATGAGGACCATTTTAAACATTCGGTAAAAATGAGGACCATTTTACTTCAAGATGAGGATCATCCGCAACAAACACTACAAAAATAGGATAGGATGAAAAAGGTATTTAAACCTAAAATATTTAACTTAAAACATTATTCAATTTCTTGGACTAAAGTTTAATTTTGTCTTTCATGTTTAAAATTGATATTCTTAATTCATATAATTTAAAATAAATATTGAATTTTTCTGTCCAAATATTTCATATTTAAATACATTGAAATAAATATTTATTGATCTGAATATAATGTATTTTTTAATTATATTTGAAATATAAGATTTCTGAAATTACAAATACTAAAAAAGTTGGTTTTAAATTTGAAGACCCAAAATAAACTTATTCCGAATCTTAAAAACTACAAGAATGTATAAATCTAATTTTTTAACTTGAAATTAAATCATGTATGCGTGAGAAAGTCCCTCTGCTCTGCTCTACAAATAGTATGTTCTGAATTTAAACACGCATGTAAAAAACTATTAATGATATGATTTATTTTTGAAAAAATTGTAAAAAAAATATATAAAAAAGTGAGAGCACTTAAAATAACTTTACGTGAGTTTTTTTTTTATCATTTTAAGTGTAAAAGATTACAAAAATAGTAATTAACCACTTTCGTCTCTTTAAGCGGTTTATTACATTGATGTTTGGTACTAAAATATGTCAAATAAGATTTTAACATATAAATAAATTCATGAACTTAATTTTTATTATCAATTTATTATATAAATATACTCTGGTCACATTTTTTTTTAATTTTGAATTGATATGATACTTTTGAATCATACTTTGAAAAGACTTTTTTTTTTCTTCATTTTAGAAATTAATGTAAAAATATGGTATAAATTCAAAGACCAAAATGACATTTTTTTTTCTTTAAAAAAACTACGACCTCTCTCACTTTAGTCTTTGTATACCTTCCTTTTGTCTTTATTTTTAGTTTATTTTTGCGAAATTTACTTACGAAAGTCGATTGATGCTAAACAACACTATTATTTAAAAAAATGAACTTAAGAAATTAAAAGAAAAATACTTTAAAAATTGATATTCAAATTAAATTAGAGTCTATTGTAATACATTCAAATTCAATTAAGCAATCACTTTCTAATCTTGACATTAGGTTAAATATGTTTTTGATTTCTCAAGTTTCAGTGAATTTTGAATTTAGTCTCTTTTTAAAATTTTATATACCAATTTAGTCTTTCATATTTAGAAATGCATGTATTTAGTTCTTTTTACCAAATTTTGTTAACTTTATTTGACATTTTAAATGCATTTTATGATAATATTTAAATTAACATTGAAGCAAAAATGTGTGGAACGGTGTAAATAAGTAAATAATTCAAATACTATCATGAAATACACTTAAAACGTCATATAAACTTCATAAAAATTGGTTAAAATGACTAAATTCACGCATTTTTAAAAAATGAATGACTAAATTGGTCAAAAATTTTGAAGAATTACTAATTTCAAATTTTACTGAAATTTGAGAGACCAAAAACATATTTAACCCTTATAATAATTCTGGGAAAAAAAAAACGAGTAAATAATTACACCTTATCGTTACTATCAAAGTTTATTTTCTAACGCATCCTAGCATCAACACATACGAGGATTGAGCTCCATACCCTCTTCCACAAACAAATTGTATCACTTACATTAACATCTTCAATGAACAATCACAACCTTTGCTAATTTATAGCAAAAAATAAATAGAAACAGTGCAAATATACATAAACAAAAAAGTAGTCGATTTAAAAGCAACCCAAAAACTTCATATAACATCCTAATACCTCTAGTCAATTTCTTCCGTAAACAAAAGGCTGTTTGAATCCTATACAATATAATGTGTTGTGTGTTTCTGTATAAACAAATATTAAATATATTTTTACTTTTTAAGGTAAATTGGAATTAGTTCATTTTTAAAAAAATTTATCTAATTTAGTTCTCTAACTTTATAAATATGTAACTTTAGTTATTTTCATCAAATTTTGTTAATTTTATTTGACATTTCAAAAGTTTTTTTAATGATAGTTTTATTTTATACTATTTGACACATTTCCGCTTTAGTGTAGCTTAAGAACAATTTAAAATATCAAATAAACTAAACAAAATTGGATTAAAATAATTAAATTTATCCATTTTTAAAATTGAAAGACTAGATTAAACCAAAATTTTAAAATTGAAAGACTAAATTAAACCAAAATTTTAACATAAAGTTATTATAATTTTAAAGTAACGAAAGCATTTGTTATCCTGTATCCATGTTATTTATGAACATTCACACATTCCTAACAGAAACTATGCAGAAGATATGAATTGAACTGGGAGGATTTAGGTATATAACTAATAATATAACATTGTTATCATTGAGACCTTGCTTTCGCCCTGGGAATCTAATTTCAGTCTCACTTTTACATTTGACTCAAGAATCAGACAGTGAAACAAATCGGTATCAAAGTCCTTCATGAATAAATCAATTCAAGGAAAATCAATGAAATCAAAGTAGAAAGATAAATTGATGTAATCAAACCTAAATCTGATAAGAGAATAAATGAATGTAGACAAGATACGAACCAGTATACAATGAACGGCACAGAGCAGAGTTTCGAAATTCTGACATTTTCAAGAGAAATTGAAATTCTGTAATAATTTTCGTAAATTTACCAATATTTAACATTCATTTTAAGTACACAATACACTTCAAATTTTTAATAAACTATAATTTTCTACAAAAATAAAAATATTATTGTAAACAAATTTAAATACATTATTTTCTGCAAAGAATGTTTACGAGATGGTTGATAAAATTAAATTATTTTATCAAATGAAAAATGACTTATTATTACATGATAATAAGTTCTAATTAAATTTGTAGATAATTTAAAGAAAGTGGTTTTAAAATATATAACTTTCTTTAAAACGGAAAATTTTTATTTATGTAAGAGTTATTTACAAATACAAATAATAAAAGTAATTACGTGTTTTTAGATTAACAAATAATATTGTTTAATAAAAAAATGTTTTTCAATTCTTCAAATATATAACTAAAATCACACCGTTTTTTTAATCAACATTATTAGTGAAATATATAACTAAAATTAATTAAAAAATAATAAAACCAAGAAAAATAATACACTCCGGTATTAAAGAGCGAAATTTTCTACCCCTTGTACTTTCTGTTTCTTCAAAATCACTTCTATGTTTAAAAATGTTTCCAATTCAAACTAATTTCATACAGCGTATTTCATTTTTATAAATTTAAAATCAATTTATGTTATAAATGTAAAAGGGTGGTATTATTACTTTCATTAAAAGCATATTAAAAAAGATAAAACATTTCACATTTAATTTGAATGCAAAAGGATGGTATCAATTTATAATTTTAAAGCACTATTTTCTTTTTCTAAATAAAAGAGCCTTAAAAGTACTATTTTAAAATTTAAATAGCTAAGAAAACTCTACCTTAAAGAGTACCAAACACCTTTTAATCTTTATATTCAAAATTTATGTAAAAGTGATAATATACCAATTTTTTAATAAATTTAATCACATTTCATTATTTCTTAAAATAATCTGTCAGTTTTTCATTTTCACTTTTGGCTAAATTATAATAAAATAGGAACATAAGAAGCATCTACGAAAACCTTCAAAATCAAAAGCGAAACTAAACCAAAAAAAAAAAGTAATTCGTGTAAAATTGCCATCTACTTACCTTATACTAAGTTAAAAAAGCACAAGTATATACAAATCTAGATCAAGCATTATAATCAGATCAGGGTGGATTCGAACCACCATCCTACCAGAGCATAAGGTCGCCATTAGACGAAATGCTCTGATCGCTCTACCGTTTTGAGCTTACAGATCTATCATTCAATTAAATAATTACAATTATAACTACCAAAAAACTACCCTTCTTAAACAAGACAAACATCCAACACAACTAACTTTCATTATATTCAGAAAATAAGGTCTCAGGTTGAAAAACAAGTTTTACTTTGTGTATAATGTATATAATAAAATATGGCTTTCAGTAATTATACTTTCAAATATGCCAAAAAATTTAGCCAACGACTTGGGTTACTCGGCAAACATTCTACTTCCATGATATAATTTTTTCATAATTCCACTTCTCATTTCAAGAGTAATTTTATTAATATATAAAAAACAGTAATTAAAAAGTAACAACTATTTTTAACATCTCCAAAACAAAAGCTATTTTCGGCAATATTGACGTTAATCGATTGAGGAAGTGAATGCTCGCCTTTAATAGTAATTATGGCACATCATTCAACTGGCTCCAAAATTATAAATATTACTAATTTTAAATAGAATATTCTTTTATTTAATATTGTCGGTCAATAACATTATAATATTTTGATTACACTAGAAAAATATTGATTATGGTGTAAAAAAATTTGAGAATACAAAAGATAGATAATTGGGACATAAATTCCTAAATAATACTAGCAAGAAACATACTTATAACTCTTCAACAAGATAGAAAAACATAAGCCATCCTACGAATTAATCAACACAACGCGCACAAGCACCTTGACAATCAAAAGTTCCGCATTATAAAGATAGCAGATAAATTGATTAGATAACTCATATGTAAGGCAGAAACCAAAAGTTTAATGGCAAACACAGCTGATTTTATCTTTGAAGATAACACAAATTAAGTGCAGTAAGCAGTATCTGAATAAGATTTCTCTAACAAAACTATAAATATATACTATCCATGTTTCATAAATAAACATAACTAACCGTAGTATTAAAATAACTTAATAATAGAATTTTTGAACAGTACTACTGACAACATGAATTAGCCTTTCATGTGTGTAACCAATTGACGATAATACAAATTAAGTGCAGTAAGCAGTATCTTAATAAGTTTTCTCTAACAAATAACTATAAATATATACTACCTAGGTTTCATAAACAAAATAACGGTAGTATTAAAATAACTTAATAATTGAATTTTTGAACAGTACTACTGACAACATGATTTATCAACAATAACAACATCGCAACTCAATTCGGAAAATGAATGCAAACTAAATTAAATTGGAAGAAATATATACTTTCCGTGTAGAGTGCCGAAATCATCTTCACGTTAAAAATACAAGCATAGATCAGAATCTTCTGCAATCCACAAGATAATTTCATCATAATCGCATTCTCCTACCCCGTGATATTTCCCCAGCGGAAGCCATATAGCGTCTTTACTTAATTGAAGACGGATACTTCGATGTTGGCCAGAAGATCTCATTGGCAAAGCTTAACAATGCTACAATCCTCAAATAATTCGCTTTGAAAATAAGCTATTTCTGCATTACAAATATTGACTGCCGAAGCTGAACTTATTACATGTTATCAAATTTACAAGTATATGGTACTAAACCGGCAATACTACATGTGATCAATCTTTATAAGCAGATGTCACCAGATTAACCCACCTCAAGTGAAATAAAACAATAATGAACATTAACAAAATGACAATAGTACTGCTGCGCTATTTCAATAAAGCATTATTTTATTCGATAAGGCAGTAATAAGGAAGAAAGTAATTATTAAATAAGCATGAATCGACGTTTATAGATAAGACAGTAATAATGAGGAAGTAATTATTAAATAGGCATGGATCGACGTTAATAGTATCGAGTACCATCGTTGATTCATGAAAACTGGCTTAATGACTGCTTAAAATAAATAATTCATAATTAAAATACCTTCGAAAACAAAGACCCCGTTTTACCTTTTAGAATGTAACTACTGATGAACTCCACCTAGCATCTTCTGCCTATAAGATTACCAAAAAGCTCAGATTGACATTATTCACATTACCAACCTTTTAAATCAAATTAACGGAAGATGACACAAATTATTCGATCTGTTGACTACTGAACCTGGAACGATGCTGTTTAAATTTTAAAAACAAGTATACGGTTGTTATCTTATCTTTAATTATTTGAATTGAAATATCTAACCTTTTGATTGTAAATTGATAAATAATACCTTTTGGTTGAAGCGAATCCTCTGTTGAATCCCTCTGGTGCAGAGATGTATAACGGAGTGGAGCGACAGAGAAAGGTAATAATAAAAGGCATAACGAAAGAGAGCACAGCACACACCACACGAGGGAGAGATCCCGGGCAACTCCCGTGCGATCTCTCCCGAAACCAACAAAACTTTTTTTATTAACAATTATTTGACCTGCCAAGCAAGCGCACCTGACATGGCAAAGGTCGGATGACAAGATCACTCAGGACTCCCAACCCCAAACGACTCAGCGTTTTGAGGTCATTCATCCCGAAATCTCCTACATCCACATATTTCCACCTGAAAGCTTCACATCATACAATAATTTTACATCTGAGACCAGCAACATATGCAGCCTAGCAAGTAACACTGCTTCTTCAACAATCCAAATCATCCGATACAAGCATCCATACATAACGATCGAAGGAGCATCGGCAAATGGATCCATCAATCTATAGTTGGATCAGCTTTCATTCCATGGATTATCTACCTGCAAAAAACACCTCAAGAGGCTTGGCATATACAAAGACCAAAGGACTCTCCCACGACACAAGCAAGACGAACAAGAAGCGCAAACCTCTATGCATAGATCTATGCCTCCATGCATCGGATCTATGAAAAACGCCGATAATATAAATTGAAGATAACAAATCAAGACGCTAATAACGTAAGACCGAACCTAACCGGAGCATAATCCCAACATGAAGTTGATCGAACCAGGCCGAAACTACCATGGACGTGTAGATCTTGATCAGATCCATCCCGATCCGGTGACGAAAGAAGCATCGGAGGTAAGGAAAAGAATAGATCTGAAATTGCAGAGAGTAGGTATGGCAAAAGAGTTTATGAAGATAAGGCTGAGAAGAAGAGGCGCTGAATGAGAGAAAATAGAGAACCCTAAGGTTTCTTTTATAATGGAATTCTGGGATCGGACGGCTGAGATTGATTGTGTTGACGGTGGGGATTCTGTGACGTGTAATGTTAGGTGCGGCTCATTTATCGGTGGGGCAAAGCTGTTTGTTATCTGTCTCTTTACAATAATAGAGGGGTATTTTTGTAAAAGAAGATCAGCACAATGGCGGTTTGGTGTTTAACCCTACAAGGACGGCAATGACGCGCTGGCTTCCAACTTTTCAAGGTCGCGTGGTCCTTACGCACGATGTGGCCTCAGATTGCGTTATCCTTACGTTCCTACATATATTAAATAATAAATAGTATTTTGTTGACTGACCAGGTCAACAACTTTTTTTATTTGTTTATGAATTAAACTTAAATAAGTTTATAGGTTTTTAATTTATTTTATTTTAAATATTATATTTTTAAAAATGTTTTTTAAACTGTTATCTTAGAAAAATATTAATTATCATTTAATTATATATATTTTTATCATTCATGTATTCTTAATTAGCTTTTATATATATTTATTTTTATTGTGATCTCAAAATATAAATAAAAAATTATAAATATTTTATGAAAGTGACCAAAATTCATTGGTTTTTAAATAATCTTAAAAGAATATTTAAAAGAAATGAAGGGAACACACTTTAATTTTATTTTGAGGATTTAATCAATATTTGTTCATTATCAATACTCAATAAACTTAATAATTTAGTTTGAATGTATGTTATTATCCATTATTGATGTATGTTAAATGAATCTTTCGTACCTTGGGTTAAGCTGAAGCAATTTAGAATATTGATGGATAATAATATGTATTGAGCTGTTTTTTTTTATTTGTGTTGACCAATGTATTATCATATAGGAAAGAAAATTAATTTCCTATTATAACAAAAAATACTAAGAAATAAAAAATATATAAACTGACTTTTTTTATAATATTTATTTCTAATTTTATTTTTAAATAATTTTTTAAACTAAAATAATTATTATATCAATATTATTTTTAAATAAAAGTTTGTTTAACCTTAATATATATTTTTTAATTTATTCCAAAGTTAACTATTTTTTAATTAAAATATTATTTATAAAATAATTATAAACCACTTAAAATAAAATTATAAAAATAATATATATTCAATTTTATAATAATAATAATAATAATAATAGTTTTTTATTTTTTTTATTACAATAGAAAAATAACACTCATGCTGTTTTTATTAGTATAATAATAAAAACAATAAATAAGCGTGTTTTAAAAAAAATCTTAAACTATAACTTTATAATATATTAAATACTCAAAATAAAAATTTAATATATAATGGTAACGGGAATTTATTTAAATATAATAGAGATAAATTATATGTCATTACTTTGCATAAAAAATCATATATTTGTTTGATTAATTATGCAGTTAAAGAAAAGTTAATTTTTCAATATTACTTCATATTTTCTCATTAAATTAATTATAATTATTTTATATTAATTTAATTCGTGGAAGAGTAGAAAAAAAGAAAATCGATTACTACTCTTTTGAATTATTATTTATCATGAGACACATTGATAATTTAAAAATATAAATATTACAATTTTGAAGTTATTTTTATAATCTGTTTGACATTTTCAACTTTTGGTGTTTCCACCTTTATATTATTTTTTTTTCTGTTTTTTATCGGATAGTTTGACACTTTGATATTTAAGTTAAGATTAATTCGAGGATAGATTGTAATCATGTATTATCAATCTTATATGAACATTTTATTTATAGTACTCAAGTTATACTCACATTCGACTGGGTTATAAGCCCACATCAGATTGAATAGATTCAGGTTCACAATGGATTGAGTCGGGTAAAACCCACCTTATGCCTAGTTAAGTTGAGCCCACCTCAAGTTGAGTAGAACCAAACTTACCATTGGTTGAATCGGTTGAGCCCACATGTGGTCAAGTTCACTCGAGTCCACCTGGTCAAGTTTAGTCTAACCTGTCTTTGTCAAGTTGAGTCTGGGCCATCTTGGCTAAATTGAGTCCAATCCATCTCGACCTTAGTTTAGCTGAGTCCACATCAAGCTAAGTTGATTCGCCCAACTTGGATCGAATCATGTTGAACTCACCTTTGGTTGAGTTGAGCCAAACTCACCTTTAATTGAGTTGAGTTGGATGCACATCAAAATGAGTTGAGTTGGATCCATGTTAGGCTAATGTTGAACCAAGTTCAAACATGTCATGTTAGTTAGGTTACAAAAGTCAAACTCAAATAAGATAATGTTGAGTCGGGACAAAACCAAGTTAGTTAAGATTGATATATTCAGATAAGTTGAATTGGACAATGACTTTCTTATTAAGTTCAAATAACTAAAAATATCAATTTATAATTAATAAAAAATATTTGAAATCAACTTGTAATCTAAAATATTATAAATATGAAAAAATATGTAAGAATTTATTAATCTTGAACCAGACTCACTTTAACTCCTATCCTAACTAAGTACGGATTTTGAAGATTTTGTGATATTTTCAATCCAACCATTTGGTAAACCAATAAAGCAAAACTTATTTAGGTGTGGTTGAAATTAACTTATAGACTATAGATTAAATTATACCTCAAAACAAAAGTGTACCAATAATCCTAATATAATTATTAAACAATCCATACGTACGTATTTATCTAAATAAAATAAATTATCTTAAGAAAAATATCTTAACCATATAAAAGTGATGGGTTTATATATTTTTGTCAGCATATAAGGTGCAAGTAAAACCATAATTATAATTCGTGAATCATTTAACTAGAAGCAGTTCCAATTTAACAATTAATAATTTTGATTTAAGCATATAACTATATTAAATGTTAAAAAATCATTATTTACAAGAACCGATCTACATCACCCTAATGGTAGTGAAGAATATCCATAGAAAAGAAAAATATTTGTCATAATGCTAAAAATGTACGTTAAACTTTTTACCTATAGTACTAAATTCCCTCTCTATCTCTTATGCATACACACACTGATAAATATAATTCTATATACGAACTAAAGAAATGTAGAATCTAGAATTTATAACCATGATCAATCGACTATTTCAATCTCCCTCATAAGATCGCGAAATTATTTTTGGCCTCTTTCAAAAGTTGAGTGTATGCTTATTGATTGCATGGGTATCCGACATCCTATGCCTTGAGTGTGCAACCCGTGTAGCATGTAGGGTCTTCAAATGTAAGTGGCACTCTTTGTCCGAAAAGGGTTTGACAATTTCTCCATTGTTCGTTGCTATGCAACATTTTGCTTTATCTCAAAGGTTTAATTTTCAATCCTGCTAGGCTGGACTCAACAATTTTATGCAACTTATGATAGGCTTGAATAGAATTTTTCAATCTGATTCATGAGCGTTTGAATAAGCAACCTTTTAGGGGTTATTGAACAAGGGAACAAAAAAAATCTCGAACTTCCTATGCTCCATCTCAAAGTAGGTCAGAGTTGGAACAAATATAAGTTTGGTATACTACAAAATTTTAATTAACTTTTAAAGTCAACATTTTCAACCTGGGTCAAAAGTTAAATTAAGTCGAGTCATCTTAGACCACAGATTGAGACGAAACTGATCCAGGTCGAAGGTTGTAACAGGCCGTTATAGGATGAAATTTGAGATGGACTGTCTTTGGGCTGAAGATCAAGATAGACTGTCTCGTGCTGAAGGTTGAGACGAGTAATCTAGGGTCAAAGGTAAAGATGGACTGCCTCGCGTTTGTTGGGAATAGTCCAAGTATAAGTCAAAGTACGTTGGATAGAATAAACAAAGTTAAACAATACATAAAAATAAAAACCTATAACACTATTTCCTTAAGATTTTGGGGTAAAAGTGGTATCAAATGCCTTACATGTGTAAGACTAATGTCTCATATATCTAGAATCACAATCTCTACTATGACTATAACCAATGGTTTAGGTTACTGACCACATAACCATAACCAAAAAAAGAGTCACCATATGAAAGAAGAATAATCAAAATCCCACATTGAATAAAATAAACAAACTATATATGAAAAATTATAAGTCGTGACAAACTAACGATGGAAAAGAATTGTCCTAGATATTTTATCCCTTCAAATAGAATTATTTTGTTTATAATTTTTTAATGAGAAACGATAATAGTATATATTTTTGTTTTCATTAAAATAAACTTATACGCATATTAATTAGTTATCAAAGCATGTAAACAAGAGTATATTTATTTAAAGTTTGTACACTTAATTATATTTCAGTAAGATACTACTGAGAAAAAAAATAATGTTTTTAATCCTTAAAATTGAGTGTGTAAAAACAGTTACTCTTTTTTTTTTTTTTCAATAGTGAATTTGAGGTATTAAAATTTATCCATCTAGGTATATTGGGAAGTTTCCAGATTTTTATACTTTTAATATTTCACCCCAACTCATCAAGCTGAATTCTTTAACATTTTTGTTTGAGAACACAAAGGTAAATCAGAATGAGATCATCTGCAACTTGTCTTAGTTCAGTCAAGCCGATCCATGGATGTCTTATTTTATAATTGCAATTTACAAACAAATACAGAAAGCCATGAATTTGAACTCTTTGCATACCAAGAAAGAAAGAAGCATTTAGAATAGAATACATATTCTTCACAGTGATGGACGTGGCGTTTATGAGTTGTTACACAATGAATTGAAATATTCTTTGCATGCAGAAGGCTCAACAGCCTCAACGCGACACGTGAGGGTCTGTGAGAAGGACAAGCGTCCAAAGCACACCACATGTCATGTCATGAAACTGCTTCATGTTTTTTCTGAAGCATGTGAACCAGAGGATTAATAGGATTTGCACTGTTCGAAATTATAGGACTATCACAAGATCCATTCATCTCAAAATAGAAAAAGCAATGCTTCACTCCATCAAAACGGTTTTAACCTATCAACACGTTTCACTCCCACGCTCCCTCTCTTCCAACCTCGGTCGGGAAGCTTCTGCAGTCAGATTCTGCACCAAACCTGATAGTAACAGCAGAGATCATAACATGGACAAGAGTCAGAAACCTAGTGAGGAAACTAAACATGGGTGAGTTCAAACAACATGTTTGATTCTATAACACATCATGAGTCGCATTTTATATGATCTTAGATTAGACGATAAGTGAAAGATAATCACTGGATTCTTGATTATACTGAAATGAGTTAATTATGATGAATATTATGAAGAGATGCGATGTCTCATTCGTTTGGGGAAGGGTACTCTACGAGGTGTGATGAAGAAGGGTTTGGAGGAATTTATGGTGGAAAACAATGCATGCCTAAGACGGATGAGTGCATACATGAAAATCACCCAGGTTTAGTTTTCTTATCATACATGAATGTATAATTTCTTCCTGTGTTTTTTTTCTCTTTTGTCTTAATTATTGTCTTGTTTTTTTTTGGTATGTATATGCATGAAGCTTATGACAGGACGCAGGGAAGTGAGGTGAAGGAGAAGGAAAAAGCGAGGAATCAGCCCAGTGCCAACGCATAATTAGGTTATCTATGAGGAGGGATTTATCCATGTAACATGCTATGATATTGTTGTTGTTCATTTTTACTTTTCTGCTCTGTTTGGATTTTAACTTGGAACCAAAATAGACTGTTGTATTATGTATTGTTGTTATCTTCTTTGTGGTGCACGCATTGATTTTTTCAGTGACTCGGAGCAACATGATTTGTCAGACCATTTTTCCCCCTTCACAAGTATATCATATAAAACAAATCATATAGCTAAATCATATGACCTGTATATATATTATCTTTTTCCTTCTTGCACAACACGGTAGTCTTTTTTCGATGTAAACTGAACTAGGTATCTATTTTTTAAAATTGTTTTCATCGTTCCCTTAATTGACTGAATTAGAGGGGCAGTTGAAAGATTGATAGTGACTGTTTCCTGGAGAGGAATAAAACTAATGAAAATTTTAAAATTACAAAAAATAAATTGAGAAATTAAAGAGGGAGAGAAAAGGTCAAGAATATATTTGAGAGAATAAAGAAATAAATAAGCGGTGCAAATTTGTGGATTTTAATAATGCAGGTAATGCACGTAATGTGTATTATACAGAGAGCGAGATGAATGAGACTCGATCAAATTTGCCCCTGGTATCTAATAAATGGGTTACAAATCTACTCTTTTCATTTCATCGTTCTTTCTGAAACGGAGTTTGATCATAATTTTATCCATATGTCACTCCGCGTTGCTTTGATCCATTCAACGTTGTTTTGTTTGCGTTTTTTTTTTTCATTTACATTAGAAATTGCATATATTCGACTTAAACCTAACACGATTTTTTCAATTTGTGTACTACTTCAATGATAATCAAGAGAAGCTAACAGTGTGATTATATGCCTAAGATTTTTTGGTTCACGCATATGGTTCAAACAACTTGACGACAAGCACCTTTTTAGGGGCCCGAATAGTTGTGCATAAAGCTGTAACAAAGAGGAGACTGCCATCATGTTCGAACGAACATGAGTTTGGAAAGTCACTTTTTCCATTTTCATGCAGTGCTGTTGTAGATAAACAAACTTCCAATATAAACACGAAACTTAGAATAATAATATTAATAAACACCAAAATTAGAAAATTATGAATAAACACGAAACTTAGAAAATTATAAGCTTGAAGACGCGAACATGGTAAATAGTAAATTTGCAAAAAGCTTGTCAAAATACAAGCAGTTAAATAGAATTGTATTCCTATGATTCTTTGCTGCAAATACAGTTTTATTTGAGAATGCCAGGAGTATGAATCAAATATTGATGACGAATGCAACAATTATCATCAAAAATTAAAATTTATTGCATTTTTTTCCTGTCATTTAACATTGAGACGACAAGTCTAACCATCCATTAGCAAGGAAATCAATAGACACGAGCCTTGGGAGGGAATGATTCAACCTCATCATCCAATGTATTCAAATGCACTGGCCTGTAGTCCAACCGGACCTTCTCGTTCTCCCAGTATCTGCAAATGAATGCACACTTAGCTAACATATGAAATTTATTGACAGTTTTTTCCTCAATTCAATAATTGTAAATAGTACAACTGTAATCAAAAGCAGCTCCATGTTAGCCGACTCCACCCACTTAATCTTAATCTTTCAGAATAGCTGGTTAATTGATATTGGATCGATAAATCATCCCTTAATGGTCATGGTGAAAACATTGATCCCTTTCATCTGTATTTCAAGCTGACATAGTTCTTACTTGAAAGGACATGATAGGGTGTTGATCATCTCAGACCTCCATTCTTAACTTAAAGTAGTTAGTTTCTAGACAAATGTCATGCTTCTGGTCAGAGTTAGGGTTCAGTAATACAACCAAAATATCTCCCTCACACCAGTAAGGTTTCCAACTTCTCTAATACAAAATACCAGATTCTTACATATCTAAATTAACTTTCATTGTGTCAAAGATCACTGTTAGAGGCAATAGCAGCTAATTTGCTACCCAAAAAGGGAGCATGCTTAATTAATGACAATATCATCCCAGCACAAGTGAATTAACTTAATGAGCGACTTGGATGCTCCAACGATACACGAGAGCTGAGAGCACTCCAGCTCTTAAGCAACAAAAGGCTCAAAGACCGAAAGAACGTAACTGGTTGAGGATCATTGAAACGGATCTACCCTATTAACATGTTTAACAGCACGATTGCAGCTGCAAACTTGTACCAATCATTTTTATGGGAGCTCTTACGGTTTTAAGATTAGTTATTACATAAAAATGACGGAAGGAGGATTCAATTTCACCAACAAAATATAGCTCAAAACACTTGATACACTTGATCAGTCTCAAATTTGTGTTTTTTAGACAATTAGCACCTACTCAGGCCCAGCTAAACCCAGAAATTTGGTTGGGTCAAAATTGGTTAAATCAAGGCAATGGAAAACAAACATAAAGATGAAGGAGTGTTATCATGTTATCATTTTATTCCTATCTCAACAAACGAAGTACAGGAACAAATATCCCACTTCCATTTCATACTCACTCCCATTCCTTTCCATCAATTCAAATTACCTAAAAGGATCAAGGTTCCCAATAGAAATAAAAAAATCAAGTTCAACTTTACTACTCAAGTGCCAGCTTTTGTAAATAGAAAACCAAATAACTTATGAAACATGACTTACCCCACAGTGTGTTTCATCCAGTTCTCATCATCTCTAACCTGCAGAATCCAACATAATATAGTTAAGTACTATTCATATTGATGGTATGAAATTTGCATGAGTGATAGAAAACTCACCTTGAAGTCTTCACGGGCATGAGCTCCTCTACTCTCTTTCCTAGCTTCAGCAGAGTACATTGTGATGCAAGCATTTATCAAAAGATTTTCCAACTCAATAGTCTCAATCAAGTCGGAGTTCCTGTGAATATGTAGCCAATAGACGTAAAAATTAAACATCCATGAAATATTAGGGTCATTCATCATTTGCTAAAATGGGAATTACCATATCAAACTGCGGTCCTCGACCTTAACATCACGGAAACTCTCCCAAGTTTTATCAATTAATTGACAACCTGCAATGCAGCATATAAGTTCAGATTAAGGAGATAGTTAAGGAACCAACAAAATAAAAAGGATTTGACATGAGGATAAAATATGCATAACAAGAAATGGATTACCTTCTTCTAATGTTTCCTGTGTACGGAACACAGCAGCATTGCTTTGCATCACTCGCTGCATATTCAACCGAATTTTTGAAGTTGGCAATGAACCATTTGAATTTCTCAATTTGTCCAGCCATGCAATTGTTTTCTGACCAGCATCTTTCTCCAAAGGCTTTTGTTTCTCTCCTGCAAAATGGATGACAGATAATATTATAATACTAATTTCAGTGTACACAATTTATTGCCAAACAGAAAAAGAATCTTGCCTGGTCTATGGATTTCTGCAACTCTATTTGCACAAGCTCTACCAAAAACAACAATATCCAGAAGTGAATTTGCACCGAGCCTATTGGCACCATGGACTGATGCACAGGCTGTTTCCCCGGCAGCCATCAATCCAGGAATCACTGCATCTGGATTGTCACCTTTAATGGTAACCACCTGCATAACAAATAGCAGTAATTAGATAATTACTTGGATTCAGCTTAAAATGAAATGAGAATGTTAATATTTTTTGTTGTCAAAACGGAAAGCAAACAATTATTACTAGTGATGCACAAGCTTTTAATCAAATATCGAGTAAGAGAAGAGCTGAATGAAGGACAAAAGAATGGGGATTGGAGAACAGTAAGCATAGAACACTAATTTAAAACAATCAATAGAAGTAAACAATGTTAAAAGCTGCAGTTGATGCTTCGAATGTTAAAAGGAGTCATTCATCACAAGTTAGATGCATTTTCACTGGAATTAGTTCTTCCGAAGTAGCACCAATTTACTCAATGCCCGGGAAATAGTTCCCTTAGTCTAGTCAGAGTCTAAGTGATTAAGGGAGATAAAGCGGGATTGCTCAAGTGAAATTGACTGACTGTACAGTGCTTCAGTTATGGCAGAACATCTCTCTTCCCCTCCCTTTAAATTCAACAATTATAGCATGATTAATTATCCTAGATTTTTCTTCTCTTTTTTCTTACGTTGTATATTTTTTAATCTTTCAATTGGAAGTCCCATTTCAAACTGCGTGCATCACTATACCTCTCCATAATGGTTTGTGGGAATACCGCCCATGTTATAATGTACAGTTGGCAAAACAGGGATGGGTTCCTTTGTAACATCTACACCAGCAAAAATAGCAGCAGTTTCAGAGATTCCAGGAAGTCTCTCCTTGAGCACATCTGGGGGTAAGTGATTCAAGTGGAGATAGATGTGATCTTTCAGGGGTCCTGAAAATAATTTCTAAAAGTTAATACAAGCTTACTTGATAAGAAAAAAAGCATCAAACTATAAATGAGAGGACATGATTTTCATCCAACTAAGATGATTCATTCAATTTTAGGAATTAAAGATAAAATATAACTTGAGATTTGACATAAAAGTTATACATCTTTACCATACATTTTCCTTACGTCTACAAAGTAATAGCAACCAAACTTTGTATAAGTTAATATAAAATTTTGTATAAAGAGACATGGATATTTCAGTATAAGCCAGCATACCTACACCACGACCTTCCCTAATCTCCATTGTCATTGATCTTGAAACTACATCTCTTGATGCAAGATCCTTTGCAGTAGGGGCATATCTTTCCATAAACCGCTCACCCTCACTGTTCCTGAGAATTCCACCTTCACCACGAGAGCCTAAAAGATCCAAAAATTAAAATCAGAAAATGAAAAACACTGCATTCCAATTTCATTGGAGAAGGTGCTTGTAAAGTAAAAACAAAAGCAAGAAGAAGTAGCAAATAAAACTTGAACTGCAGACCTTCTGTTATAAGGCAACCTGCTCCATATATACCAGTAGGGTGAAATTGTACAAACTCCAAATCCTGCAGAATTTATGATAAGTGTGCGAATGAAAAAAGATTCATGCCAAAAGAAATCAAGTTAATATGGAAAAGAAACCCAAAAGAAAAACAAACCTCAAGAGGGATCCCAGCACGTGCAACCATGGCATTGCCATCTCCAGTACATGTGTGTGCTGAGGTTGCAGAAAAGTATGCTCTACCATAACCCTGAAGCATAATATAATATCTCACCTATCCTTCATAAGTGAAATAAAAAAAAAAACTGTTTAACATAAGAAGGCTATGTTACCCCTGTGGCCAAAATTGTGGAGGCTGCTTGGAAACGATGTAGTGTCCCATCCTCCATATTCAAGGCAATTACTCCCTGGCAAGTGCCTACAGATTCAATATAGAAATTAGTTAACTTTATCATCAATCAAAACATACAAATTCTCCCCCACCATTGAATACTAGTTTGATAAAACAATTAGAATTAAAATAGATAACATAATTACAGTCAGTAATTTTGTAATGTGAAGTACTTGAAAAATTTGCTCATCAAGGCCAATGAATGCTAAGACCTTGTTAGATGAATTGGTTGCAAACTAAGTGAAAGCAAGTTGTTTCCACAAACTTACCATCATTATTCATTAAAAGATCCAATGCAAAATATTCCACAAAAAACTGGGTATTATGTCTCATAGCTTGACCATAGAGAGTGTGCAATAAAGCATGCCCAGTTCGATCAGCAGCACATGCACAGCGGTATGCTTGACCTCCTGTATCATAGCAACAGAAGGATACCAATATCAAGTCTCTTCCCAAAAAAAAAAAGAAAAAGAAAAAAGACTGAGTCTACCCTAAATTCGGGAAATACCTTTTCCGTAGTTTAAGCTTTGACCACCAAATGCACGCTGATATATTTTTCCATCCTCAGTTCGGGAAAATGGTAAACCATAGTTCTCTAGCTCGATGACTGCTTTTGGCGCTTCCCTGCACATATACTGTATGGCATCCTGATCACCTGTAGGCCACAGAGCTTGCATTAATTAAGAAACAAGGGAAAAATCATACTATTAAACAGAAAAATGTCGAATTTATTTTCACATTTAGGTAAACAGGCACGGGCTTATCTTATTCATTAGAGTTAGACCGACAATAAGGCAATGTAATTTATAAATGTTTTTGGCACACAGGGATGTAAAATTTCAAAGATCGAGTTAGTTTGTACCTAGCCAATCACTTCCCTTGACAGTGTCATACATGTGCCACCTCCAGTCATCTTCTGTCATGTTTCCCAAAGCAGCATTTATACCACCCTATACAGAATTTTATTCTCAAGAATTAGTGTTGCCAGCATATTCAGGGTGGGGGGGCTTGATATGATGATAGTTTCGACAAAATATACTTTGGTGCATCACCCAATACTTCTTATGTCATGATTTGTAACTAATTGTACAAGCACACCAGAACAAGATGCCAGGGGGACAATCTCAAAATGATTCTTTAAAAGCACACAACGGCAGAGGAATAGTTAAATCATCATCCATCATTGAAACGAACAAAACAACATATTATATCACAAGAAGAATGAATTCTGAAGAAGGGAAGCGGTAACAGTATCAAAGTGACCCAAGACTCTATTTAGGGGACAATTAAGTTACATCACGAGAAATACCTAAAATTGACATCACAACCAAAGGAAGCTACTATCTCTCTCAACTAGTATCCACATAGAGCCATTAATATTTTTTTTTTTCATAAATAAACTTCAATGGGACAACTTCTACACATGGATACTAGTTACACTAAAGTACAAAAGCCAAAAGACCCAATAACGAAAACACAAAGAGAACAGATAGTCACAATACCGGTACAACTAATCAACAAGCGAAAAAGATGTTAGCAAAGCCCTCATACCTGAGCTGCAACCGTATGAGAACGAGTGGGGAAGAGCTTGGTGATACAAGCAGTCTTGAACCCATGTTCTGAAAGTCCAATAGCAGCTCTCAATCCCGCGCCACCAGCACCTACCACAACAGCATCATAAGTATGATCCACCACGGTGTACGAGGAGTTAACCCCACTCTGCACAGCACGGAAAAAGGATTCAGGTTCAGTGAAACATCATTTGCATGTAAAAGATCCAGTCTAAGAGATACACAAGGTAAAAATGAAAGGAAATAAATTGAAGTAAAAGAACACGCAAAGTGATTGAACGTGCACGGAGTTAAAAGTATAAACGAGAAAAACGAAGAATGGTAAGATCGTCAAGAAAGAGAGAGTCTCTCATACGGAGAAGAGTCTAGAAAGGTGAGATCCGAGAGGGTGATTAGAGGTGGATCTGGTGGTGGAAGCAGCTCCACGAAGCCCCCGAGCGATGCACCGCCACATTTCCGCCGCACACTCTACTTCTCCGGCTGAGTTGATGTTGTCTCCGATTGAAAACGGTAGATTCCGGCTCTCTTTTTGTGCGTGTGTCTCCCACCTTACTCTTCTTTTCTCTGCTTTCGTTCCCTCACGCCGTCACAAAGAGAAAGTGAACGACGCTCCAATGGCGAACACGTGGTGCACACACTTGCATTGGAGATATTTAATTCGATTTCATTCAGTGGTAATCACATCATTACACTACAATTTTACTACTAACGGTATACTTTGTATTATAAGTAGGATTTTACTACCAATTTTACTCCCAATTTAATAAAACTTTAATAATTAAAATTATTTTTAAGATTAATTAAATGTTTTGATCCTTTAATTTTAAACCTACTTCACAAAAGCGCACGATTTCTTCTTAATCGGATGTTTATTTTAATTTTGTGTGACATAAAATGTTAAATACGTATTAAATAATCTACACAGAAATTCACTTGTTAAAAGAGATTTTAACCAAATTTTTTAAGTCTTACAATTAACATCACACTATTGTTACTATTTTCATACTCCATATTTATTGTGATAAGAATCTGTTGTTACTTCCTAAACTTTGGCCCAAGTATAATATTTTTTAATTATCCAGAATAATGTTTAGGGACACAGGCCCAAATCCGATAAAAGAATTAGGGTTAGGGTTCCTTCTTTTTTATTTGGTAACTTTAAGAACATTAACCCAACCAGATTGGTCAGTAAATTGGAGTTACGATAATTAATGTTAAATCCAATATTCATCTAATAAAAAATGTCATCATACACGCAAATGTTTTTCTGCACGAGCATGTTGTGATAAATAGATAGCATGTTTTTATTACTGGCTTGGTAATAAAAAAATACACTTAAACTTAAATTTCACGGTGAAGAAAAATAACACATCAACAATCAGCAAAAGGTTGAAGATAGTAAGCTTAATTCTTATGATACAAATGATTCACTTTTGATATATCCTAATGTTGTACTCATCACCTCAATATTTGTTTCAAAATTTATTCATGACCAGGTAAATTCAATAACATAGTCTAAAAAGCACTTCACTTTTGCTATTATTTAAAGTTTTTTAAAATATTTTTTAGGTTTTTTAAATGGTAATTAACTATTTGCCCACTTTGACATGGAACATGGTATTTTTTTGAGGTAAGGAAAAAAAAAGGAAAAAATGTTACCTAAACTACTTCCCAGTTATATCATTATTTTTTTCGCAAAATAACAAATCTCCGAAGAATCCAACGACTAAACATTTTTTCTTTGAAGAAA
>Ga0099823_1000296_pt1 | contig 30241 bp, 12 predicted proteins | sample CowpearedBW_FD_76831 | JGI IMG/M metagenome (GOLD analysis project Ga0099823, IMG submission 76831) | Root nodule microbial communities of legume samples collected from California, USA - Cow pea red BW | ecosystem: Host-associated > Plants > Roots > Nodule | place: USA: California | collected...
ATATTTTTTTCATATGATACGTGACACCAGTACTATTATATGACAGATATTTTACACTTTTTAAAAACATGCAATAAAATAAAAAATATGATGATGTAACACGTGATATATACAATTTAATAAAAATGACCTAGTTGAATTACTTTTGAAAATTAAAAGACTTAATTGAAAAAAAATTGTGAATGTAAATGCACTTTGTAAACGAAGTTGAAGACAAAGAAAACTTTAGAGTAAATGTTTTAGTGAAATAACTTATCACTTTTTACTGATAAAAAGTAATTCAGTCAAATATTCATTATTTATGTGCATCTCACTTTCTTTTTTAAATTAATAAATTTAGTAAGATATTAATTGTTTTGAAATTATTTCAAATCGATTAGATATCAAATATTTCATATGAAATGTATTTTTATTTAAATAAAATATAAAAAAATAAATTAAATAAAAAGAAAACAAAATATGTGAGGGTGAAAGCCAACATGGCCAAATCTGCACAGTTCAATCTCTCACCTCTTCCATTTCTGAAGCACCGCAAAACACCCAAATTCAGCTTTAGGTAATCTCTTCTTCTTTCTCTTCAATTTCGTTTTCTTCCCCTTACTTATTTAGGGTTCGTCTTTCATGTTCCTGTGTGCAGTGGGACAAATACCCTACTTAATAAGAGACCCAATTGGCCAAAGTCTTTGTCACTGCGCTCAAAATCTGCACTTGCTCGAGCTTACTCTTCGGAAACAATGGCAGAGGATTCTAATCGCTCGGCGCTTCTCGTGATCGACATGCAGGTACTTACTTGTTTACTTTCGATGTTGTTCCTCGTCAGAACGTGTTCGGAGAAGTTAAGGTTTCTCTCTGTGTCTGTAGAAAGATTTTATAGAAGGTGGAGGTCCCTTTCTTGTCAAAGGAGGAAAAGAAATTGTCCCTAATGTGATTAAAGCTGTGGATGTTGCTAGGCAGCGTGGAATTCTCATTATTTGGGTAATAATAACATTCTTTCTATGTTGTTCCTGGTGTATAATGTTTCAATGTTTTTCTTCCAATGAATTTATTTAAATTTTAGTATGAAATGTGAACCTCCATGCTTGGTCGAGAAGCGTGTAAAATTAGAGTTTAATGAACACATACCATTGTTATCCATCAATAACTTTTAACATAGAGTGTTGTTATCCACTGTGAGTGCATATATTATTTATTCAGAAGCATTGTTCATTATTAGGGAAAGAATATGAAAATGTACACCAGTAAGTGTTTTTTATTTTTATGTTTCGTTTAGTAGACGAAGGAAAATAAGGGAAAGGAAGAGAAGAAAAAGGAAAAGAAAGAAGAGACGAGTGAAAAAATAATTTGCTTTTATTCATTAGTTTTTATATTATTTGTTATTGTTTTAATAAGAAAACAGAAAAAATAATTGATTAGGGGTGTCTTGTAATCAATTATATATACCAAAACACTTAAAACAAGTTATTGCACCATGTTTCTTCTTTTATATTAAGTACTGACAAGTACAATAATATCAGTTTTTTCAGAGAAGAATTCAAATGAAAGTTATATCAAGTAATTATGCAAGACTTTGATCATAATCTCCTGCACAGTATAAAGACATTCATGCTACAATGGTCATATCATACGAAGTCTATGAAAAAGGAGGAAGAACACAAAAGAAAAACTAGCACAAGTTCCTACAAGCCTATCATTCTTATTCCTTTTCCAAACCTTGAGTTACCACTAGTACTAGATTGCCATAGAAGTCTATGTTATACCTTTGTTGGGAGCGTCTTTTTTTTTTACCTTGTAGAGTTTTTCCTTAGCTTCACCTTCTTATCTTTTGCTCTTGGAGTCAGAAGTGGTAGGTGATAATATTTGTAAACTTTAGATTTAAGAGAAGATAAGATAGGACAACTAGGAGTTGTACTTAAAATCATCAGAAGTGATTTGGTGTACTTGTTTAGTGGAATCCTTTAAGTTTATCTTGAAGGGGTAACCGACCTAATTCAAAGTTTAGGATTAATCAGTATAAAACTTTGTCCTTCTTATACCTATGGACGGTCAAACACCATGTTCTAGAGTTAAAGTCTTGGACTATTGTTTCTATGAAAAGAAGTCTTAGACTCTATTCAAACCATGTTCTAGAGCTAAAGTGTTATATCAGTAAAATCATTCTATATGCACTATCCAGAGATCTTGAACTGTTGGTATGAAGAAATAGCTATCTAACTGTTGAATTATATTTCTAAACATGTTTCCAGGTAGTACGGGAACATGATCCCTTAGGAAGAGATGTTGAAGTCTTTCGTCGGCATCTATACGGCAAAGGGAAAGTTGGTCCAGTTAGTAAAGGAAGTGAAGGTCTAGAATTAGTTGATGGACTGGTTATTAAAGAAGGGGATTATAAACTTGTGAAAACCCGTTTTAGTGCATTCTTTGCTACACACCTTCATTCGGTCCTTCAAGGAGCAGGAATTAATAGTCTGGTGATCACTGGTGAGTCATAGTTTTTGTAATACATACACAATGTCAACTTTCTAAGAGTTCTATGTTTGTGTGTTGACTGGATGTAGGTGTTCAAACTCCCAACTGTATTAGGCAAACTGTCTATGATGCTGTAGCATTGGACTATCAACCAGTAACTGTTATTGTTGATGCTACAGCAGCAGCCACACCTGATATTCATCTTGGTAATGGTTTTCAGCTTTGCAATGTCTTTGTTTTTTAATTTTTCTTTGTTCTCCCTGGAAGTGTATCTGTTGGTTGCACACACATTATTCACTCATATCTTCAAGAACTCTCTGATATATAAAACTGTGTTGCAAACTGTCAATTAGTTAACTTGGTGTATGAGTATTTTTGCTCACTTCACAAGCTGTACAACTATTAGACATTAGAAGTGATGTGACTGTTCAAAGTCCTAATGAAATGAACAACACCTTTGAATAAGTCCATGTTAATTTGCTGGTGAGATTTATTATGAAACTGTTTTTCTTTAGATGCAATTTATCAATTTCTGAAAGGACATGTTCCAGGAGTCAAGCACATAGAATTGCAAAACTAAGCTTTTTCTTACTCATTAGTTCACATGGGTAGTCTGGGGCATGTTCAATGTTCCATCTCTTTTTTGTGTTTTCCAAAAGAAATTTTGCGGATAAGTTATTGTATTCTACATGCCCTCAAAGCAGGTAACCTTCCCTTGTTTTTCAAAATCTTAGTTAATTTGATGGAAATGATGCATTGATGACCAATGTTTATGTGGTTTCAGCTAATTTGTTTGACATGAAAAATATTGGAGTTGCAACTCTAACATTAGAAGAATGGAGCGAGCCCAAAGCTTCATCTACATGAATCATGGTACTACTTTTACAACCTGTGCCTTCAATTCCAAGACACAAGGTGTTGATGTCTTTGTCAAGTGTATAGTTTAGTTAAGCGAACCTTTGTGTGGCGTCTAATAAAATGATTTACGTGACTATATCTGTTTATTTTAATATTACTTGTGTCCATTATTAACATGTTTTTCTTGTTTAATAATGTTGAAATATCCTCCAATATTTAAATTTAAATGTCAATGTAACTGTAGCTATCCAAATATATTATTATTAGGTCCAATGTAACTGTAGCTATCCGAATATATTATTATTAGGTCAATGGTTACACCTATACCGACACACTTTTTATTACAATTTTTATGACTAATAAATTGCAATTTATGAAGTTATTAATTTTAAGAAAGTAAAAAATGTACTTTTGTTCAAGAACCAAGTATATATTAGATTCAGTGATATATGTATGCTATGAATTTTTTTTAAGAAAAACTTATGCTTAATAAATTATAAATATTATTTATTTTAATAATATGTTTATTAAATTTATTAATTTAATTAACTACATAAATAAGGTTATTAAAATTTTGTATCTTATTACTTTATATGTTATAATAAAAAAAAAAATTACAAAAAAAAAAATCAGAAAACCAAACTTTAGGTAAGGTAGACCCAAAAAATTAATCCATATTTTTGTTATGTAGAACGAAAAAGAAAAAAGATGCAAGTGATACCGGTGCACTTAGAAATTACATGTAATAATAATTCTAATATCCTTTTGGATAGTGCATGCTAACATTTCTTTGGGCCGCCATTTCTATTTTTTATTTTCTCTTTCTGCACCCCCTTTTTTTCTCCCTCAGATTTTGTTGGGAAAACTTTAGATTAACTTACTTAAACAATTATTGGATTATGCGATTTAAGAAAAAAAAAAGTTTAGATACTGTATTTGAGATTCGCTACAATAAGTTTTGTAGTGGTAACAACCTAAAGCAAACCATCTTCATCTCAATCAATAAAGATGATAACCATTAATGTTTTTAACAATTGCTTTAGCTATGTATTATTATAGTATCTTTTTTTTCCTCTTGTTTTCGCATACATTGATACATAGATCCTTGTACAAACTTTTGGAATACTCTTTCTAGGTACAAAAAAACTTTCTAAAAACACGAATCTAAAATAAAGATTTGAAAACATATTTCAAAAAACATTTAAAGTGGTACAAAATATCTTCAATAATAAACAAAATAAGATAAATACAATGTGATAGGAAAAATTACTTGAAAGTAAGGGGTGAACACAATAAATGTCACACGAAACACAGAAATGTGATGAAGAACAAAAATTTGTAAAATAAATAGAGGAAAAAAAAACTATTGAGGCACTTTTATACAAAACATATCAAAATAATGGTTGATGTTAAAAATTAATAAAAAAAATATTTTAAAGGGGAAAATAAAAATTATAGTTGTGGACATAAAAAATATACTCTTAATATATTGTATAAATTATTATTTTTAATATTAATATTAATATTAATATTTTATTATTATTATTATTATTAATCATTATTTAGTAATTCGATTTTAAATACAAGATAAGATAACTTGTCATTGTGCGTGATTATATAGAGTAGACCCTAAGCATATGATGTTATGAAATGAAGACAATGTAAATGTAATATAAAAATAAGGATTAAATTGGAATTAGTCAATTTTTAAAATTTTAATGCAATTTAATCTTTCAGTTTTCTTTTGTTGAGTTTATTTGACTTTTTAAATATGTCTCATGATAACATTTGAGTTAATTATATCGTTTAATATTTTTGTAAATATGTTTTATAATAACATTTGAATTGATTACATAGTACACTATATTTCTATTTCAACATTAGTTGAGAATTTGAAACGTTAAATAAAATTCACAAAATTTGATTAAAATAATTAAATTCAAGTATTTTTAAAGTTATAAAAATAAATTAGATTAAAATTTTAAAAAAATATTAATTTCAATTTTTACTAAAGTTTAAAAGACAAAAACATACTTAACCCTAAAATTATTATTATTATTACTATTGTAATTATTATTTTTAATCATTATCTAATAATTAGATTTTAAATACAAAACATGATAACTTAACATTATGCTATGTGCATTAAATATAAGACTTATCCGGATAGAATTCTGCTTATAGAAGAGAAAAAATATAAAATAATTTCTCATGCTAAAAAAGTTTAAACATAATATAAAAATCAATTAAACTGTATGGAAATTTTCTTACAAATTAACTTATACATAAACTAATTTTAACTTATAGAAAAATCTTTCAACACAAACAAGAAATATTAAAATTGTGTACATTTTATCGTATGACTTTCTTAGTTATTCTTATAACTTAATATTTTCATACCACAAACCTTGAATTTACTTCCATACATAGTCATAACGAACAAATTAAGCAATACTTATAAGCTAAAATACACCATATGAGGAAACTAAATTAATAGTACAACAATGAAACTCTAAAACTTAATCAAGATATTGCGTTCTAGTGTCACTAGTGAAATAAGTAAATCACATGCACCAAAAAAAACTAAAATAATCATAACCTGTAAATTTTATATTCTTCAAAATTAAAAAAAAATTAGACTTCAAAAAGTCCTAACAAGTTCACAACCTTCAATCAAATACCCTCATCAAGATCACTCATTCAAACTGTGTTGACCAACTACACCACTAGTTCACTCTAAAAACTAATCAGTCACAGTTACATAACACTATAATATAATGGGATCAATCCAATTATATTATCGCTAGTTGTTCATCCAAACATTGGTGTCGTCTGAACCATTGTTTTATTATTGAGGGAGCTAAAAGAACTAATAGATTATAAGGATACTATCAAAGGAATGAGAATAAAATCATAAATTATACATGGGTAATTGCCTTTAGCCTACTAAAGAGGATGAACTTAAAGAACAAAGAGCAGCAAAGGATAAGTGGTAAGAGAAAGAGAGGATCCACGCAATATCAAATTAAAACCTGTGAGGAAATCTAACTCCATTGTCACATTGTTAAAACGACAAGAAAAAGCTTTAAATAAAGACCATGAAACATAACAACAGTTATGAAGTCACCTAAAACAAAACTTACGTATTAAATGGGAAACAACATTATAACTCTTCATCTTCTAAAAAACTTATACAAATACTCTATAAATCTAGAGAAAGTAACTTTAGCCAATTCTCACTAGATATGGGAAGGCAGACCACGTTGTCGTATTTTCTTTAAAACTCTTCGTAAAAAAAAAATGTATTCTGAAGTAACACCATAATATTAATTAAAACTTACGATACAAACCAGTTGAGAGGGTTCTACTTACTCCAAACGTTAGAGGAGTCATTCACAGTCAACCCATCAAATCAAAGTTCGTTTTTTCCATGCCCAATGCATACTCAAATGGATGAACAAAGGTATAGAGGCTATTAGTCTGAGCATGAACTTGAGTGCAAACCAAGAACAAAAATTATGCAGAGCCTGCGTTCTCAGACTAATCAGTCTCCATTGGTTGAGGAGAAGCTGGTGCAGCCTGGCTACTTCTATCCCCAGTATTTTCGTTACTGCTGGCATTAGCATCCCCTCGAGGGTGTTGCTGCTCATCACCCCGCGGAGATGGGGTTCCTGATCCAGTGGAAGTACCTTGTTTGGTTGGCCTTGGTTTTGTCATAATTGGCTTGCAGAACCTATTACAAGAATAAATATTTTTTCAATAGAAAGTAAACTGAACAATTAACATAGAGAAAATAAATATTGATAACTCTAAAAGTTCAAAAGTGACAACTAATCCTTCCCCAACTCGACTAGTTTCTAAGTACATAAAGCAATGGCACGATAATGTACTAGTAACAATGTATAAGATAAAAAATTTTCAATCCCTATAGCAGATAGCAGAGAATGGTTATAAGAACGAATTTAAAAAATTATTAAGAGAATCAAAACCAATAAACAAAGGGTGCAAAAATTACTAAAATCAAATTCAGTGACACAAAGAGAATAAAGAAATACTAAAGCCAAATGATGTCTAAATAACCCAAATACTACGTAAGATTCTAAACAGAGACCTGTCAACAATCTCAGCTTTCTTTCTTATTTCAGCTGACAAGAGTACAGGGTTGACATATTTTGGAAGTGAGCTTTGTTGTTGTTGCTTCTCCATAAACCATTTCTCAGCTTCAACACATTCATTTATGACCTACAAACATTAAAAAGAAATCAATTTCAAATTTATTCACAACCGTTCAAAGAAACGAGAGAAAGAAAGTTTGAGAAGTTATTTACCTTCTGTTTCTCATTAATGTCAATGTGATCAAATTTGGGGTCCTTCGACTTTGCAGCTTCTCTATAACTATTTATACAATACATGAATTGCTCAATTATACTACCCCTCTCCATGTATTCTTTGTAACGCCCTTCAATGGGATCACCTTTCTGCAATCACATAAATAACCACCCATTAAGATTCCTTATGTTAAAAACTAACATTATGTTTGTCCATAAATAACGTAGGGTAACAATAACAGGGGCTGCAATCCCTTTTGTTTCTACAACTTTTTAGTTAGACGGAGGGATGGGAGGAAGGGAAGGAATCACACAGATTTATACCTTTCTTAGTTCTTCAAGCTTAGCAATATATACACCTTTAGTTTCATCTTCACCCTCATCATAAAGCCAATCTTCCACTTCCTGGAGTTTGGCCGTAAAATCTTCTCTCTCTGAAGCAATGACAAACTCTTGGTATTTGTCATTAAGCTGAAATGATGATAGATAAAAACAATTTGATGATAGGCAATTTTAGTTTATATCATACCATGAATAAGAGAAGAAAGAATTAACACACACCTTGTTTCTCATGTCATAAACATAAGCCTCCACTGCATTTTTCTTGTCCTTCGTTTCCTCCATCACACGATCCTGCAAAGCCATTTCAAACTCCTTCTCTATTGCCTTTTGGACATCCGAAGAGACCATTGCTCCGTAAACTAACTCTGATACAGCAATGCTTGTTTTTTTAACCTTTTTCTTTGGAGCCTGAACCCATAACATTGAAAAGTTCAGTCAGCCAAAGTAGAAAATATCACCAACCATGTTGAACAACTCTAGTAGAGACACACAAACCAACAAGCATAGAACATAATACGTATGCATTATTGTACATGACTGTTGAAACACACGAGGTCTTTACATTAAGGAAAAAAATTATATTTATTTGTTGATTTTACAAATAATAACATAAATTGCAATGTCCTCACTTTGTTTTCAGTTTTCAAATTTTTGTATGGTAAAAAAATGTTTTCCCTATCTCTTTACAAATCTTTATAAACATAAATAACAAAACAAAAAAGTACTATTTTTAACTAAAAATAAAAACAAAAAAAAATGGAAAATGATTTCTCAAGTCAACCATCCCTAAGATTTAAATTTAATCTGAAGTGAAAAATCAAGCAAGTTAAATAAACTATAGGATGATGCAAACACTTGAAATTCCACATTCAACAAGTGTCATATATGTGGAATTCTTCTGAAAACTTTTTTTCTATATGGTTTAAACAACTTAAACTATAGCACTATCATATTACTTACCATAACCATAAAATAAAATAAAAAAACATAAAAGGATAAAAGAATCAAAATAAAATAATACAAATATTGCTAAAAACTCGATTGACATAAAGAAATGAAAATAAAATGGCTAGCAACTGCTTAAATACTTTTTCAACATTACTCGCCTTGGTATCAGTATTTGTCTTCAGAGGCTTATCTTCATTCTGAGGAACACCATTTTCAGCCCCAGAAGCATCAGTACTAACCTTTGCATCTTGCACATTTGCACTAGTGTCATTGGAGGCTGGAGGTGTAGCTGCGTCAATTGGGGCTTCGTTAATGTTTGGCTTAGTATTTTGCCCTGCTGATTCTTTGGTAATCGGAACCTCAACTTCGTTTTCTTCCAGGAGCTAAAAGAACAAATAAAAGTTGTTAGATCACAAGAACAAATGCTCTCTGTTTACTACCATGAGTTCACAACGGAGTTTATTGTAATTGAGGGGAGAAGGACCTCTAAAGCCAAAAAAACTTACCATGGCAGACTCCAGAGATACAATTCCATGAATATTCAAACGAACTTTCACTTTCACTTTTGTCCTTTCACTATTTGCAGTTTGGAACGGACCAATCTGCTTACACTCAAAGAGTAACAACACTGCCACAAGAAATGTAACATAGAAAGAAGAAAGTTGGACATTGGCTTACAGTATATGTGCTAATCTTGGTAGGTGTTTGCAGCTCACTTACATCGCCATAATGTACATCAATAGAAAATGTTCCTGACCTGTAGAATGTTAGAGCTTTGGTACTTGGTATGGGATTACCCCTGGGAAAAACAAGGGAACTCTGCTGATTTTGTGGTGCATTGTCCTGTGCATCTGGACCAGTACCTTTCCATGCAAGGGAAATCGAGAAAGGAAGGCTTTCATTGACCTTCACGTTATGAAAGGAAAAAAAAAAGATAGTAACATCATACCACATGCAAAGCTTAATATATCAGCAGTTCACAGGATCGACAATAGGCAATCAATGTAAAATTAAAAATAGAAACCGATGAGTGAATTTCTAAGGGCCTAAACATAGGTAGACATCATATATATGTAATTAAAATAATATCAAAAATCATAATTCCCAAAGATCTGTACAATTTTGCAACAAGTACTAAAGACAACAAACAAACAAGCTTAAAAACCCAACATTGGCACAAAGGGTCCTTCTGGATTGAAAAGAAACAGAAAATAATCCAACATAAGAAACTTTACCTGAAATTCTCGTACTTTAAACGTGGGACTAAGAATTGCACATTTCAAAGCACAACCCTTAGCAACACACTCACTAGCATTCATTGTTCTCCTAGGCTCTTTCTTGAAAAACTCTGTCAATATTTTGGTTACGGCGGGTACACGAGAACCTGAACCAACCACCTCAACCGTATGCACATTTTCAATGGTAAGATTTGCTTCAGCAAGTGCCTTATCCAAAGGTCCCCTGACACGTTCCAGAATTGGAAGACTTAGTTGCTCAAACTCATCTCGCTTCATGAAGCCACGGACATCCTTCTCGTCCATCAAACACTCTATGTTGAGAGGTGCCTCACTATTTGCACTAAGCATTTTCTTCATCTTCTCACAGGCAGCCCTCAACCTTAAGGAAGCCCTAGCATTCTGGCAAACATCAATCTTATACTCCTCCTTGAACTTAGTAGCAAAGTGATGGAACAAAACCTCGTCAAAATCCTTACCACCTAAAGACCTATCATACGAATGAGCCAACACTTTCAACTGCCCCTTCTTGAATCCAGCAATGCACACTTGCATGCTAGCATGCCCAACATCAACAAAAGCAACATTCAGTTGATCATTTTCTGGAAGGTCCGTTTTATAAATCCCATACGCCAAGGCAGTTGCAGTCATTTCATGAATCAATTGAAGTGGGTGTAGACCAACAATCGTGGCCGCATCCAACACCGCCCTCCTCTGCAAATCAGTAAAATAAACTGGAATTCCAATGCAACAATCAACAACAGCCGTCGTGAGATTCTTCTCTGCAATTTCCTTAAGATTCGACAACATCATACCAAACACTTGTGTAGGTGTAAATTTCTTAGCCTCACCCAAGTATTGCACGTGAATCAACGGGTACCCATCATTCCCCTCGGTAACAAGAAATGGCAATGCCTTAAGATCCCGTTGCAATTCGGGATCAGAGAATTTTCTACCAATGAGTCTCTTAAACTGTGATGTTGAATTCTTAGGGTTCATCAGACTGGAGGCAGCACCAGCAGTGCCAATGAAACGTTGCTTCTCACCAAAGCACACAATAGCAGGCGTTTCACGTTTGGACTCGTCATTAAGCACAACGTCAATCCCTCTTTGCCTCGCAACTGCAACAACGCAGCTCTCATTACCGAAATCAAAACCCACCACACTCATCTTCCTCAATCAAAACTCCGCCCAAAACAGAATAAAATCAAATCTGAAAAAAAAAACAAAAACAAAAACTCTCGTCGCTACACTATTCATTTACACATTAAACATAAACATTACAAACTAATCAACTTGCACGAACAATAACTTAATAACCTGGATAATAGATGAAGCAAATTCAACATTTAAAATCGATGATAAAGGAAGCAGTGTTCCATCATGCATGAATAAAAGATAAGCAGCGGAAATTGAATGATATGAGTTGTATCAAAATTTGAAGAGAGAACAAAGAATTTTGTTATGAATGAGAACGTAACAATCGTAGGAGTCTAAGGAGTTTGTAATTTGTACCCAAAACACAGAACGGGAGAAGAGAAGAGATTGTGTGGAATTTTGGAGTTTTGATTTTAAATTTTCAGTGACGACCTTTTCCATTTCCAATTGTTGTTAAACTTCTAAAACAGGCTTTTTTACCCGCGCAACGCACGGAAACATTGTAATTAATTAATCTTCGTGTGTGTATATATATTCTTATTAAAATTAAAAAATTGTCAGATGAAAATAAATTTATCTATATTTGGAAAATTGAAATTCCTTAACCTTGTGATAATTCAATTCTAATGTAGTGTATATAATATATAAACCACTTTTCATAAAACTATTATAAAATATTGTTAAATAAAAAAGATTTATTTTTTTCTTCTTATTTTAGTGGGATTTAACAAGAAATTTGGTGTGTATTCTACGGATAATTTATTCATGTATTTTAAAAATATATATATATTTACCAATGAATTTACTCATAAAATTTTCAAAACAACAATGACTTTTACCCTTAAATTCTTACAAGATGCAATTTAAAAAAAAAATCATTTACCGACGCATTCAATCACGAATTTTGCAATTAAATAATTAAAATCCAAAATGAAAACGTTAATATATTTTTAATGATGGATCATTACGAGCAAAAATATATATATCAATAATAAATATTATAAATTATCAACGAAATTTAACTATAAAATTTATCGACGAAGATATTATTAACAATAAAAATTTTAATTTATCAAAAAATATCTATTAATAATAAAAGTTTTAAAATTTGTCATTATATTCTTTTTTTCAAAAATAAAATTTTATTCATTAATTGTGTAATCTTTTAGTGGGAAAGAGTATTTTTCTAAACCTTAAAAGACACAACAAACATAATGAAAGACTTGATCAATAGCGAAGACGAACTCTATTTTCTACATTCACAAGTTTAACAAAACATGAAAAAACAAAATCAAGGCTTCAAAATAATAAAGAAGACGAACTTTATTTTCTACATTCACAAGTTTAACAAAATATGAAAAAACAAAATCAAGTTTTCAAAATAAAAAAGAAAGTAATGACAAAGATAAAAAAAAATACAAAATATTAATTCTTACAAATAAAGATAAAAGAAAAAAAAACTAATTATACTTAGTAACTAAAAGACATTATGATATATCTATATCATGTAGAAATTCGACAAAAAAGATAAAATTTTCGAGCCTATGATGAACTTTTTTTTTCCTTTTACTTTGAAACTTTAGAAAAAGTCAAAAAATAATTTTAAAAAACTATAAAATGATAACTCAATATTTAAAAATAATTCTGAACCAACATTAGTTAAGTTTTAGATAACATAGTAAGAATTAAATAATGTTAATATAATACATTTATCTCGTAAAGATTTTCTCCATCTCCCTTAATAATTTATTGTAGCACGAAAAAATATTATTAATTTCAATAAAATTACTTATGTATGTTTGGTAAAATTAAATATTAATATAATACGTGTATGATGTAAAAGTTTTCTCATTCTCTTTCATTATTTACTTTAATGAAAAGTTTCATGCAGCAAAGATTTTCTCATTTTCTTTAATAAGTGAAAATACATGCGTCTTTAGTATTTTTCTTTTCAAGATAAAAAATATTATCACATTTTTTTTTGTTAGAGATAACTGATTGAAACAACAATTATAAAACGGTTGTAAGGGGAAATCTCTTTATTAGACTGTGTTTTTTTATAACAAAAAATAATAAAATAATAATAATAAATATAAATATTTTTTACAATTTAATTTAATTATAGATAATTTTTATTTATTTTGTAGATATTTTTTATTTATTTAATTTTAAAAGATAGTTAAATTTAAAATAAAAATGTTAAATAAAAAATAATCACTTGAGAGATAAAATTAAAAAAAATTGGACACCAAAATGATGAATTCTCTTAATATAATATAATAGTATAGATTATAGATTAATTACTTTAATATGTTAAAAAATGTTATTTTTTGTAATGTAAAGTAATTAAAATACACTTGCGAACATTTATTATATATTTATAATGAAAATATATTAAAAACTCTTGATGCTTCACATTAAATTTATTGTATTGTACACATTCATAATTCATTATTATATTTATTAAATTTAAAATACAACTAATCAAGATAATATTAATAACTCAATAAATGCAATATATATTTATATGAATATGTCTCTATATGTTAAAAATCAGCTATTAAATAAAAATTTATTACAAAATTAATACTTTTATTTTATTAAATGAATAATTAAAATCATAGATGTAATAACTTAAGGATATGCACGGTTACACTCCCACACGTCCACGTTGACATATCCATGAAAATTTTTATATTCATATTCATCATCTTCTCAAACTTTATTTCTAACAATATATAATGAGATATCTTATTTTGTGTCAACATTTTATTATTTCAATTTTATCATTAATTGTTTTAAAAATTAATTATTTTATATACAATTTATTTTTAATCGTTATTTTAATTTTTTTTTTTAAACCATTATTTTAAAAACTTTTTTTTACATATCTTATTTTTTTAATTTTATATTTAATAATTGTTTTAAAAATTAATTATATATTTGTTATTAATCTTAACTTAAATTTCTTAAAAATTAAAAAATACAAACACAACAGCGTCCGTGTGTGTTCGTTAGTATTAAAATAATGAGGATAAAATATATTTTTTAAATTACTATAAAAGCTTATATATTACCTTTAAATTAAATTATAAAATATTTAATCTTTACATTTTACATTTTGTAGAAGTTACGTAAAAAATTATTCTCAATAAATATTATATAAAATGTTTTTAATGAGACAAACAATATTTCATATAAATTATAATATTACCTATCACGATAATGTTTTACATTTTTGATTGATAAAGTGAAGAAAAAATGTATTTTATAATTTAATTTAAAAATAAAAGTTGTTTCTTTATAATAGTTCAAATATATATATATATATATAATCCAAAAAAATCTATTTATGTGTATTTTAAAAAGTTTATCCGATTATTTTGTTTGCTGAATAAAAAAAAAAAGAGAAAAGATTAACAATTTCTACATTTCACATTAATAATTCAGAAAAACCAAAGTTATTTCCATGTTTTCTTATTGAAAGTCAACCTCTTAATACAAGTAATTTAGGGTGACCCAAATTCCAAGGTGATTGCTTCCTTTGTTTTTTTTCTTACTTCTCTACCGATTCTAACAGTCCGAACGCTCTGCGCTGGCTGGCTCTTCGTCGGAGAAATCTCCGGTGACTGGCGTAGGGTGGTGGCGACGTCCACAAACGCGCTGAGAATGAACTTGTGCCACTTCTTTTGGTTCAGATTCATGTGGCAGAACAAAAGCTCTTGCATGAAGTCCCAATCCACCTTTTCACTTTTCTTCAATCTACCACACAAATCAATGTTAAATCTAATGTACGAGTAACAAACACTAAAAGACTGAAACTTCACATGGCAAAAACATGATTCATTATTCTTTCAGCGTACCTTGCTTCAACCATACCCTCCATGGACCGACGGAAATCCTCCGTGGGTCTGCCGGAGTTGGCCAAGACCACCACGCAATTACTCGGAACGGTGGTTTGTTCTTCCACGCCCTCAGGCTCAGACATGGTCAAACTGGATAGTCCCGCTTCGGTTGTTGTGTCTGTGAAGAGGTTCAGTGGCGACTCATCGAACCTTGCAGAAGAGTCAAATCTGATAGAGTCAAGTTTGGGAGATTTTTGTTCTTTGGTGGTGGTTTCTTCACGATGGTCATCGAGGAACAGGTTCTTGAAATTCTCAATGAGAAAGCGATCAATGTCTGCTAACATGGCTTCGTCGTCCTTAGCGTTGGTGGTGTTTTTGCTGATGATGTTTTTGTTTTTGTCCATGTCGATCGAAGGAGTCCTAGGATGCTTGCAACCTTTGGGAACCCATTTCTTAGAGGATAATTGAACCATGGAACGTTGGGAGGTTTTGATTTTGGTGAGACAGTCTTTGAGGGATTTTGAGATTTTTTTCGACATTTTTGGGTTTTGGCTAAATTGGGATGATTTCTTTGCTCATTGGAATTTCAAGGACAAGGTTGAAGAGAATGAAGAGTGTAATTTATAGATGAATAAATTTGGACATGAAAGCAAGAATATTTTTTTATGAATTAAAATTTGTTATTTTTTTAATTGTATTTGTTAAAACTATGTTTCTTGTTGATAGTTATGAAGTTATTATGCTCGTATCATGTCATATTCAAAGGTATAATTCAATTTAAAGATTGTATTTTTTTTCTTTTAAGTCTTGATTATGTGCCATTTGTGCCAATTTTGAATAGCAAATGAGGGATTTTTTTTTCTCTCTTTGGAAAGATTTATACTACTTTTATATAGTGTTTTTACAATGTTATTAGTTTCCTTATTCTACAAAATTGGTCAGAATTTGACACAATTTGTTTTATGTGTACACAACTTTTTTGTTTAAAAGTAACTTTTGTGTTTCGAAAATTGGAGAGGAGATTTTGAATGGTGAGTAGAAGAAGATAAGAAGAAGATTAATATATGACATTTGAATACGTGCTTTCTTTGAAACCCATGGCAACCATTAATTGCAAAGAAAGAAAAAAAAAATACAAACTTAGGGTTGAATTTAATGATTTAATAATCAAAATCATTAATATTAATAAGTTGGGCTTTTAAAGTGAATCTCATTATATTTTGAAGATAAATTTCGGTAGTCCACGACATTCTATTTTTTTTTATGTATATTTAAAAGAATTGTACTCATGTATAATAAGAATTTTAATTTCAACTATTAATATTTTAAAAAAATATTTATACTATTATTGCTTAATTTTTTATTTTGTGTTGAAGAGATTATCATAATAAAGAAAATATTTATTGATATATGAGGTTAATTATATATGACTCCCAAATTAAGTTACTTATATTAAAAAAATTGATATTTAATTTAATTTCTTTTATTAAATATCTAAAGCCTTAAAATATTTATAAAACATTAAAACAATCGTATAATTTTAAAATGTAAACGTCCCATTTATTTAAAATATTTTGTATACAATTACCGAGATAATATAAAATATTTAATGGTTGAGTAGTTAAATTGTAATACATAGAAAGTTGTTGAATAATTCAATATTAACGTATAATTTTTCAAATTGTGGAGTTTTTATATTTTAAAATATAAATGAATGTTGAATTTTTATTATTAGATGTATTGAATATTATTCATGGAAATATTTACTTAATTGAAGTTTGATTATATGTCATAATTTTTACCAATACCACGTTTTTTAACAGTTCATTATTTCTTTTATAAGAAATTCAACATAACAGTTCATTACAAACTAATTAATTATTCTGACATTATATCATTCTGATCAATGCTGATCAAAAGATCATCATAGGAAATAGAGTAACATTGGTTTTAGAAGTACTTGTCAGTTTTTTTAACTGCTTATTGACTTCAACAGCATAGTTTTCATAATTTACAGTAACCAACCAGTCAAACCCAATTTACATAGGCAGCTTCAAGTTAATAATATCAATTATTTCACCAGCAAAAATGTAGTCTAAATATACAGGTGACCCATAAAATTAATCTGAAAAACTATTATCTATTTTGAGAATATTAAACAACCGTATTAAAGATATTATCGTATTAAAAATCATTGTATATTATCTATAGTTTATACCATACTTAAAAAACTGTAATATAATTTTTATATCACAATTTTTATAATTTTGATCATAATTTTATGTCATTGTTTAAAATAATTTTTGTTGTAGTAAATATTTTTCTAAAAAAAATTTAGAAAATAAAAAATAAAAGATTGGATCTGCATAGAAAGTTGAATAGTTTAAAATAAACAATAACTATAACCTAATATATTTATACATATAGTATATATTAGAACTTTAGGACATGTACTTTCGTATATTTAGTATTTGTAAATATTTAAGTATTTGTAACTTTTATTTTATTAAATAAACTCAAATATAGTTAATAGGTTAAAATAGTAAGAAATGTCAGTTCTAACTCTTACATTTTATTTTTTTAAAGATGATAATTTTTTATTTAAAATAATTTGAAACTATTATGAGTTCATTAATATATGTGTAAATTTTTATTATGTTTATTTTTTAGAAGGTTAACTCATCAGTTTTTGGTCCAACAAAACTAAGAATATGATATGATTATTTAGATTTAGGAGTTAACTTACTTGATCATTCTTCATAAACTTATTGTTCATGTAACTCCTAAAAACATTTTATCTCAAGTACAAACTTTAAGTTTTTTTTTTTCCTATGTCTTACATTTTGATAGAGTTTGATCCTTAAATTTTAAAAATAAATAAATATAATTTCTTTAATTCAATTAAGTAAAAATTTAACATGTTAAATAATATTTTAAATTAATATTTGAAGGATTACATTTGACACATTTCAATTTAGAACATAATTTAACCAGTACAAAAAATTGTCTTTTGTTGAATTAAACAGATTATATATATTGATTTATTTTTAAGTTTAAGATTAAAATACATCAAACATAAATAAATTTTAATTTCTCATTAAAATTTAAGAATTAAAATATATTTAACCTAAATAATAATAATATTTAACTTTTTTATGAAAAAAAAATTATATTTTATGCATGACAAAGCATAGGAAATAAACTTTGCGATGAAAATAATTACATAATTACGTGGCTCTACGTTTGAGAAAATAGCCTTGTCAAGCGGCGTCGTTTCCGGAAACTGTTCCTGCGGAACTCTAAACTTCTCGTAACGGTAATACCAGAAGCACAATTCCAGAAGCGCGGGGAGAGAGAAAGAAGAGAGAGAGAGAGAAAAAAAAAATGGCGAGCATCAATGAAGAGAGGGAAGAAAGAAGAAGAAGAATTACAGACAGAGGTTCGGATCGCATGGCCCTAATAACGGGTCGAATCAACGTGCTTCCTCCGGCGCCACCCTCTTCCGGCCCCTCCCCAACGCATCGCAACGCCCGCCACGCGATGTCCATGTCCGTCGCCGGCGGCTTCGATTCCCATTCAGAAGAACAACATACCCCCCCTCGCCACCAGCGTCCTCAATCATTGTCTGCATTCGACGAGTACAGCGAAAATCTCACTGGTTCGTCTTGCTATCTATTCCATGTTTGTCTTCTCTTTTTAATCTTGTTGCTTCATTGGGCATTGCTACTTTTATAAAGGGTGTGGCGAAATTTTTGAAAATTTTAGGTTTTCGCAAGGTGTTTGTTAAAAATGTAACTTTTATTTCCATTTTGCTTTCCATTTCCTTGGGATTTCTTCACTATGATGCTCGATTCCATTGTGTATTGTTGTTTCATTTTCCTTCAAATATATTTGGGAATTCAATTATTGTAGTATTCATCGTGTTTCCATTCACACCGATTGAGAATGTGACGAGTTTTATATTAACAGTGTATCAAAATTGAATTCTTGTTCTTTTGTGATCTATAAGAAGTCTGTACCAGAACACAAGTAATTTATTGCTAGTTCATACTATGGCCAACAACAATTAAACATGGATTTCTGATTGATGCTAAATATAATGGAGTAAAAAATAAATGGGAAAAGGAGCTTATAAGTTGCAATAGAATGGAAGAAGGAAAATTTGAATAAATGTACAACTTGAAGTGAGAAAAATGAAACTCCTCGGTCATCATCAAGAGGGTATCACCTCGAAAAATGTAAAACACGTAGGAGAATCTATGTTGACAATGATCATAACACAAGCCTTCCTCTTTAAGTGGTTTTAAGAATTTTAGCAGTATCTTCAAGGAATCAAACTCTGCAACTCAGTAACTTGTGAGTTGCAATATCGTTTATCTGTGATCATTTTAGCATAACCAGTTCACCTGACAGAGAAAATATATATTTTTCCGTTGATATTCCTCTCTTACATAAATCATCTTTGTTTACACTGCCATGTTCTTGCAGTTACATTGTTCTAGTGTGAGCAAAAATTTTATGCTGAAATTGACACTCTGTTCATTTCATTGGATTTGTTGGAATTTGCAGGCGGTTCTGAAGATAAACGTAGAGCTGGCTTTTCTGCATCAAGGCTAAAACATCAGGGAGGTTTTAGGTATGCACACTTGGAAAATATGGAGTTCAAAACTGAAGAGAAACCTGCCAAACAGGACTCTAATCCTATTACAGAAGCAAACAACAAAGTGTCAGATGATGGTGCCAAAGTGGAACCATCTCCTGTCCCATCACAACCTAAAAAAAGTTCAGTACAAAACACACGACAAGTGAAGCAACCTCCCAGGCACAAGGCTACAGTTTTCTCTTCAAGAGAGCTGAATTACTGCATTTTAGCTTCTGAGTCCACACGTGCCCTCAGTTCTCTGATAATAGCATCGATGGTAGTTTTCTATTACTTCATTTCAAAGAGTGTTTTAGCCTCAAGGCCTCTTTACATTCTTTTGTTAACTGATGTTACAATTGTGCTTGCTCGCCTATACGGTGGAAAGACAATTGTTGTGGAAGAAAATGAGAGAGAAAAAGGAAAAGCTCCCGGAGATGGACACAGTTGGGGAGATGCTGTAAAGCTTTTGGAGAGGGGTTTGGTCGCTTACCAGGCCCTTAGAGGTGCTTTCATAGATTGCAGTATTTATCTAGTGGTTGTTGTTTGTGGCACCTCCTTCATGTAGCTATGTCTGCTTCAGTTTCAGTACTAGCAATATCCCCTTTTGGGCAAGTACCTGCTTCCAAATAATTTTGTTGTAAATTCTTATTTGCTTTTGTACCTTTTGAATACTATACTATCATTCAATTTGAATTCAGAGTACATGGAAAGTAGTGACAGGTCTTTAACATTAGTATCCGAAGGAAATGTCGGAAGGAAAATTAACACCAGAAATACAATATCAATGAGACATAAGTTCAAATCACATTGACATTTTTTCTGACTCAAAATCTTAAGACCATAGATTTATGGATCTTAATCCTTGTATAATGCTTAACTTTTTTATTTTTATCCAATATATGACTTAATCTTACACTTGAATCACCAACAATCTCCTACTCAAGCTGAGTACGTTTCATATTGAAGCACTCTTTCTCGTACGGAAACATTTTCAATCATGAGTAACTCTTATTTATATGTTATTCATCTTAATCGTCAAGAAGACTTTTGACATATAGACCATATTGTACTCGTATGAACCAATTCAAAAGTGATCAATTTCCATAATTATCCCAATAAAAAAAAATTCAATACAGTCTACTAAGTACTACCTTAACATATTTGATAGATATTATGAATGTTTCAGCATAACCAAAGACTTATATTAATTTGATGTCCGAATGGTGCAACCACACAGCATAATGGAATCCTAACATGAAAATCATTTATACTGAATATATGGTTTGTTTGAAATTTGAACTAGTAAATGTTACCAGATCTTTTATATAAGCAATTCATAACCTGCACACTGCATGCGCATATATTATGTTATAACAAATGACAGTTAACTCAGATGACAGCTTTATGAGTAAAACTAATGATAAATAAGGTGTAAAGTTAGTTTTCACAAACTACAAACCCTAACATATAATTAATTTACTGATTTTATAAGATTTTTTTTTTAATTATATCAAGAATGTGTTTTTATTAGTTGAAAGGAAAAAACATGTATACTGGCATTGCATACCCTACTAAACTAAACTCTAACTTTATTTTTATGGTACCTCTGAATATGACACAGATCATGACTGGATTGGTGAATAATTGAACTCAATTTTTGGTAATGGTAACAAAGAACCCTGCAATACACTGAAAAGTTATACTGTGTGAATAGACAATGATATTTTTCACATTGGGATTTCCTCTATATAAAAGTTAATACTTAAAAAAAGAAGGGAGAGTAATATAAAACAATTCTACTTTTGCTGATTTGAGAAAATAACAACTGTGTATATTGCTTGTTTTAGCAAGTTATTTGAAAATCATGCATTTTCGGAACCCAAAGTAATTTTACTCAACATAAAAATGCATGAAAATTTTGGTACTAATGTTTGAGCATATTTTTGATAGATTTGAATTATAATATGTACCAAATTGCAATGTATGAAAAAGTATTGAATACTGAAAACAAAAGCACAGGAATGAAGTTGTCTCGAGTAGCTTTGAAAAAGTTATTCCGAATAAATGCATTAGAGATAGTAGAAAATGACACATGAGAGCCCTATTGGGAGTACGTTAAACATCATAAATATTCCACCAAATATTTAAATAATTCAAATTTAGCTAAATATAAAAAATACAACCAATTTATCTATTCGTTATTTGATCTATGTCTTTCAAGGTTAAAATCTTATTCAGATTTTTAACTCTATTGATTGCTTCTACAAGATCTTGTTAGAGATTTTCTGGTTCTTAGACAAAACATGTGCATAAAGTTTTTTTTTTTGTATCTATGAAAGAATGGATACATAGTTTTAAAAAAAATAATGATATATTTTATAATAGTAAGCAAATGACATAATTGTATTAAATAATTTAAATAAATAATAAGACATGTTTTATTCAATTATTTTTAGGTTGATATGTTAGAAAATGATTCAATGTGTAATTATGGTAGTCTCACATTAGATATTTACTAGTAGTTTATCTGAAATCGAGGGAAATAATAGTTTTAAAAAACTTTATTAAGGTAGACTAAAACTTTAAGTAACTTAGATATTTTTTATTGAGTAAATTTATATGTAACTCAATTTTAAAAAAAAAATTGTTAGACCACTATTATACCTTATAATCTAATCTTATTTTACAAAATTTGAGATTTCTAACCATGTGTTATTGAATTTACATGTATATACAAAAATACATACACACAAATATTTATATACCAAGTAGAAATGATACAAGTATGTTTAACTATTTTTGTTTTAGAAACCATAGAAGTTTAAAAAAATTATCTATATGTTTTCTTAAATGTATATTTCTTATAATCACAATTTAATTTGTATACTAGCATTTTGAAATATTATTATTAGGTCTATAATTTAATTTAATTTTTATATTTTGGTGCTAAATAAATGCTCTAACTTCACTGTTATTACTTATCATTGACAAACTATAATTTCATAAAGCTTTTTTTAGTTTTATTTTTTATATATTTACTACGTAAGCTTTTATTTTATTTTTTATCTCATAAAAAAACATAATAAATCAATTACGACAGGTTGATTTTACAATGAATTTAAAATTCACCCAATACATGAATTTTTGAATCTACTACATCAATAAAAATAAACAACAATTATAATTTTAAAAAAGTAAAAATAAAATTTAATATGTAAGAAAAATAAAATAATAAAAAAATGTCATATATGTGTACAAAATAATATATAATTGATGGAAGTTTTCTTCATACATTATACACATTTCTTGAGTCGATCAATATTCATTTTAGAATAGACTTTATCAAAATGTGAACATTTGAATATAAAAGTTTTGTGGAGAAGAGAATTAGAAATGAATAGAGTTATTAAGTTGTGAAAGTTTTCTCAGATGATATTCAGGGTATAAAGGTTTTTCTGCAATGGAGAGAATCCAAAAAGAAAAAGCATGTATTTTACAGACATCACAATCAAGCATGGCACAATCAATGACCAAAGTGAGTGATTCCATCAGAAGATGGTAAGTGAGTGGGGCTTAGAGTAGATGTCCCAAATTTCATCCTTTCCCAATCAATCAATAATCATATTCATGGTAACTTTGGTAGATATCTCTGCAAATTACAAACACTATTGGTTTTTCTGTTGCATTTATTGAGCAACCATTTGGTTGAGTGCTTTTGCAGCTTCCACCTAATGCTATTACACTATCAATGCCACTCTCTCACTTAAAGATACATAGTGCACATATATTGTTTGACAATAATCCAAGTCTGAGTTTAAGTTATAATGATTGTCAATCCTAGGTTGAATTCAAGTCATGTTTATATAATCTCTTTAACGAATTCATTTATTCAAAAAATAATTCTATTTCTGATTTTATAATGGTTTGTCTTAGTGATCGGTTCAAATGTTTCGATAACAACACTGTATAAGTAAACCTTGAGTACAATTATACCATATGAGAGATTTTGGGTTAAAAACAGATATGACAGAGTTGTGCTGGGTTTTGATGTGTTTGAAAGCCTCACATGAATCTTAATAATGTTGTGAATTTATGGAAAACTACAGTGAGGGTATGTCTCCAAATTCGGAAGCCCCTTGTTCACCTACTTGATGGGTGAGCAAAAACATTTGGGGTTAGACAGTTTGGTCCAAAGGGTATGGGATGGTATGGTTGCACAAGGACAGGCATTAAATTTCATGTGCCCCACTGCACCAGTCTGAGGTGCATCAGAGGTGGGTAAGATAAAAGGGTTAACGAATTAGGATGCAAGAAAATGGGTCCTGTAGCTTTTACTATTCAAGTTTTTTTATCCTTTTCTCCCTGGATTACTTTGTGGCATTAAATGGAAGACTCAGATTCGGTTGAAAAAGAAGCTCAAGAGAAAGAAAACAGATAGGTGGGAAGAAAGAGGAAATAAATTCCAAGAGGGACAAGTGAAAGAAGGTTGGATAGCACTTGCACATCATGTTCACAGAGCACATGGTTGGTTGCAGTTACTTCTTCTTCTTTTTTTCTGTATATGCAGATACTATGGTCCCAGAATACCAGGAGCTGGTGGACCACCATTCAAGTTGGTTAATGATTTTGTTGGTTGATCAACAGTGGAGGAATTTTGTTCAAAGAGAAATAATCATGTCCTATTTTGTCACCATCTTGCAATGTTAGAACATTAGTGTTCAACCTTAAGTGCATAGTGACATGTTTTTTGGAGTGTCAGTAGCTGAGATATCAAAAACACAGTATCCTAATCAGAAGAACATCAAAAAATCATTCCCAAGTTCATTATCAGGTTATGTTAACTCAATTAGAATCATCAATGTATATAGTAATCCTGAGAAAAATGGATGATGGTTTGGTTCTTGCGTGAATAGAATAATACATATGGGGAGAGAAATTATATATCCTTAATCAGCACTTCACTTATGAAAGAATTAATCTCAAAACTTTCGGCTATAAAGATATATGGTTTCCAGAAAGAAAGAAAGAAAAAAGTGTGTTTTAAGCAATTGGGAACAAATGCTTGTTCTCTGGTTATAATGTGCAGCTTCTTTATTGTTATAGTGAATGTTGTTTTGTACATATGAATTGACCCTGACTCAAAAGTTTCTGCTAATGAGTCAAAAGGTTCATCCAAACACCATGGAAAGAAAAAGAAACTCTCTATAATCAACACCTATTCCATATATGAAAAAGAGGACAGAAGAAAGAAATGGAAAGATGAGAGAGAGAACTTAACTTAACTTCCATATAGCTTCTAAATAACAGTCAAAGAGATTAACTAATTTATATAACTAGACCTCTCACCATTTGTACAATGCATCATAGTTCATCTGAGAAAAAAAAATGAAAACGAGTCCAAAGGAACTCACAACTACATCATGATACTCTTATGGTTTATCTGCAATTCTTCATCACCCATCACTTGAATTTTGGCAAGGATCTTGGAGGGTGCTGCAAATCTAGCTGAGAATGAGCGAGAAACGTTATCTGGGTCGGTGGAATAGCCATCATCGAAGTTGTGTAAGTACGAGGTTGGATCATACTGAACATGAAACACTGGTGAAGGTCTAAAGAATCTTCTTCTCTCTCTCTTTATCTTCCGCCACAAAGCTTTCCAGCTTCCCATCTTCAATCTGGTCACAAATTCGTTGACACACACAATGGGATCGTAGCCAATTCTCTCATAGCTTTGCCAACTGCTGTTGCTTATGGTGCTTAGACAGTGACAGTTTTCAAGGTTCATGGTGTACAGAACTAGAAGCACAGATAGAGAAGAGAACCTTGGGAGCACAAAATGGTTTAGGGGACCAAGGTGTTTGAAGTGCATGCACTAAGGCTATTTATATAATCACATCAACACACCCCTCCTTTTATCAACTCATCACCACCACCACCTCAGCACAGCATGTAATTACAATAGGATAGGATAGGAAGAAGATACCTGGTTAAATATGTTTTTAGTCATTAAACTTCGACGTAAAATTAAAATTTGTTCTTATCTTAAACTTGAATACATTTTGTTTTTCAGATTTTAAAAGTTAAGTAGATATAGTTTTTTTAATCTAACAACGTAAACTTTAAAATTTACGTGTTAAATGACATTTTAGTATAAGATTTAAGCTGGAACGTGTCAAATGATGTAAACAGCTCAAAAATTAATCTGAAAAGTCGATTGACTCGTCAAAAAAATTTAACGCGATTTGATTAAGAAAATTATATTTATTTTATTTTAAAGTTTGAAAACCAAACTATGCTGAAATTTGTGACATAAACAAATTCTAATTTCGCATTAAAATTTAAACAGTAAACATATTTAATATAATATTTCATTTTAATGTCACCAATTATATGACCTTTTGAAATTGTTTCATGGCTATGTTTCTATGTTGTCACATGGGCCATGGGGTATATGGTTTGTTCCGTAAGTTACTTTGGAGAAACATAAACAATAAACAAACAAAGAGATACCTATTTTAATGCAGAGAAATTGGTGATTGAAACACCTAAGTCCTATCCTATGTATTTGATGTGCCAGAATGTTATAAACAATAAGGTTCTGCTATAATAGCTTTTGTGTTTTCGGATTCACAGGGAGTTCTAAACAAAAGGTAACCCTTGTAATAAGCAACGATTTGAGGAATTTTTATTTTATTTGTCTTTTTGATGCACAAGTTTTTTGGTTCAGTGTAAGACCATAAGACCACCCTATAAATTAAGATTGGTCGGTGCTTAAAATGTTTGATTTTAGGACTTAATTAATAGTTTCAAATTTTTAAATGTGTTTAACCCCTTATAACATGGTCCTTTGGTTTGTACAAGTGTTTGGTTTCAATTTCACATGCTTTTGAAATCAATGTGAAAAAGTTACTGTGTGCTTCTCCAATGTTGTTTTGTTGGCCCACTCTATATTCCTCCATTACCCTTTTCTTACCCTATTTTTTATTGGTCACTGCCCAATGCTGTTTCTTCCTAAAGGTATTTTATTATCGTTTGAAAATAACTTAAAAGAGGGAACAAATGAAGTTGAAGAAAAAAGTAAAATTGAAATTATTCATGAACAAAAAAGGGTATCCATATTGCTTTCAAGTGTTTGCTGGACATTAAATGGAAAAGAAAGTAAAGATGATAAAAAGGGAAAAAGAGAAAAGAAAGAAGAGAAAAAGGAGAAAACAAAAGAACATGGTGATGTAAAATCTACGAGAAATGTTGTTTGTAAAGATTACACAATAGTTTGTGGTTTTATGCCATTTTCTCCGTTTAAATTTTCCCTTTTTTTTTTATTAAATGCACAAGTAAGAGAGAAGAAAATTAAAATTATGACACGCTAAATTAAAAAAAAGTTAAATAGGTTTTTAGTCCATTAATTTTCAGTGAATTTTGAAATTAGTTCATTTCGAAACTTTAGACTAATTTAGTCATATATCTCTATAAATACGTAAATTTAGTCTTTTTAATCAAATTTTATTAAGTTTATTTAATGTTTCGTACGTATTTCAAGATTGTATTTGAGTTGTTAATAATGTATGACATATTTTTGCTTTAATGTTAAGTCAAATACTATTACGAAACGCACTTAAAATGCCAAATAAACTTAACAAAATTAGATTAAAATGACTAAATCTACATATTTTGAAAGATGAAATTTTGATTGAAGACAAAGTTTAATCAAATCCTTGGTTGCAATTTTGATTGAAGACAAAGTTTGATGAATCTCAACAGGCACCACTCCATGTCTTACCCATCTTAACCCAAAGCAAAATTATTAGCTTGGTTTGGAAATAAAGTAGGACTAAGAAGATGATGAAGAAAAAGGTGAGACTGAATTTATACTCACAAAAAAGGGAAAAAGTTATCATACAAGGCTCTCAAAAGTTAAGTGGACCATTAATTGGGAAGAGGAAAAAAAGGTTAAACAAAAAGAGAGAGAGATGAGTTCATGGTTTTGTGTCTTTCTTTCCATGATCATTTTTCTTATTTTAAAATTAAATATGAAAATTTATATAAATCAATAAAAAAAAAAATCTCGAAACGTTTATAATTTGAGTACTTTCAATTACCCTTAATTTTATTCCATGGTTTTATTTTCTTTTTGGTATATGGCCAATGAAATCCACGACTTGATGGCAGAAAATTATACAAAAATGGGTGTGATAAAAAGAAAAAAAGTAGTTATTTTGATGATTGAAATGTTACAATAATGGTCATGAAAACACAATCATTGCAAGAAGCTCCTAATAACATATTAGAGAGTATGTGGCCATTGATTCTTCCAAGCTCGAATGATGTGATTTACACATGCATGCATGGTGCATATGGTGGAAGACAGAGATGTTTTGAGGCTTCAGCAGAGTGTTTTTGCTCAGTCCTTGAGTTCATAATTGAAATGAAAAAAACAGAGTGAGAAGAAGAGAATCGTTGACAAAGCAAAGAAAATAGTGACAGAGTGTATTACGACCCCACTAACCCCAATTAATGGCATCCAAAGCTTACCTTGTAAATACAGTGTTGAAGCATAATTGAATGGCTTTTTGTATTCACCAAAACCTCACATGCCAGTATTATCTGTTGGGATGTTTACAGACACAACATCACCATATTCAGAACATCAGGAACAAAGATCATGTTTCAGATCCCATATGAAATCTTAATCTAATAATAATAATATATAATTGAAGCTAAACTTGCCCTTTTATTAAACCTCTTTTGTAAATGGAATTAGATTTAAAGTTTGCTATGAGAGTTTATTCTAAAAAATTTGTTTGTTAGGTTGAGCTAGACTTAAAATTCACTTCTTTACATAATATTAGAGTCATTGTTTAAAAAAAAAAAAACTATCGTATTTCACCTACTATCAGACCATCTATTTTTAGACCTATACACAAGATGCATATACTTCAATATACAACGAGGGTGTGTTAAAAGTTTCAAGTTGATTAGAGATGAAACAATTTCATAATATATAAGTGCAAATCTCATTTTATATATCGATTTTGTGGGATTGAATTAGACTTATAATCCACTTATTAACGATATTTGATCTTATTTATAACTACTAGATACTAAAAAATAGTAAAAATTATATATCCAGAAAAGTATGAGTTGAGAGTTCTTCCTAAGGATATATATTTTTACTAAAATAATTAAGGATTAAATATGTTTTTGGTCCTTTAACTTTCAGTGAATTTTGAAATTAGTCCATTTTGAAACTTTGGAACAATTTAGTCCTTCGTCTTTCGAAATACGTGGATTTAGTCCTTTTAATCAAATTTTGGTAGATTTATTTGATGTTTCGAAAAGATTGTATTTTAGTTGTTTATACTGTTTGACATATTTTCGTTTTAATGTTAAGTAAAATATTATTATGAAACGCGCTTAAAATGTCAAATAAACTAAATAAAATTTGATTAAAAAGACTAAATTAACGTATTTTGAAAGATTAAGAACTAAATTTGTCCAAAGTTTTGAAATGTACTAATTCCAAAATTTACTGAAAATTAAAAAACCAAAAATATATTTAACTCGATAAATAAAGGTTAGAGTTGGTATAATTAGAAAATAATTGATTTAAACAAAATTGCAAAAATATAATTTTTATTACAAAAACAGAATATAAAATTTATGTTACCTTAAACGTGAGAGGAATGGGAATGCTGAGAAAGCCAAATTCGCCAGCAACCTCAATAACGGTGTGAAAGTAGACCTCACCCTTCGCCATGTCCTCCAGCAAATGGGCCACCTCGGTAGATGGAAGCCCACTAAACTCCAGATCACCGTCCACGTTCGTGGAGGCCCAACCTCGCACGTGCCACCCCTCCGATTCCACGTGACCCATCTTCTTTCCCCGGTACTTCACCCCAACGTCCACGTCCGCCAGGTCCAGCCAGTACATGCCGCGGTTCTTCACCACCACCGACAGCGTTATCCACACGTCCGCGCCCACCGGCGGCAGCGGGTGCACCCTCACGCGCTTCACGCTCATCCGTTCTATCTTCAGCTCTGGACTCCACGGCCACAACAACAGCGACCCCGCCGCACACACCACCATCGCCACCGTCCACTTCACAAAGCAAAAACGTCTTAAAACCACGCACTTCGACGGATATGCCTTCGCCATTGCTTCAATTTAACTCGCGTGAACCTCGCTAACAAACTATATACTCACTACTTCGGCGTAGATGAAGGGTTTCGCTTCGTTCATGTTTTGTTTCGTTTTGTTTCATCTTAGAATGCATGTCTTGTCTCCGTGCGCGAAATTGTGCTCCGCTTTCGCTTTTGTTTATGCCTTACGTATGTCACTCTTTCTTTGCTACTGAAATATGTCACTCATCAAATTTAATACTGTGATTATGTTACTTTAAAACACAAAAAAAAAAATAT
>Ga0099823_1000297_pt1 | contig 30185 bp, 22 predicted proteins | sample CowpearedBW_FD_76831 | JGI IMG/M metagenome (GOLD analysis project Ga0099823, IMG submission 76831) | Root nodule microbial communities of legume samples collected from California, USA - Cow pea red BW | ecosystem: Host-associated > Plants > Roots > Nodule | place: USA: California | collected...
AAATATATATATATATATATATATATATATATATATATAATATTTTAATATAATTTATACCCCTCTAAAATAAATTTTGAATATTTAAGTTTAACCTTTTATATAATATCACCACCTTTATTTTTTTTATCACTTAATAACCCAAAGATAACTCAACTATAATTATAAAATCAACAAACCAATTCTTGAAATCACCCCATAAAAAAACTAAAGAAAGGAATGGCTACACCCCAAAAATCACGTGATGTAATTTGTCCAAAGGAATGAAGACTACCTCTATAAGGAGTGGGACCCATGGATAAAGATTCTCTAATAAAGAGTGGGACCCACGACTAAAGAAACAATGCCATGCACTTACGTAAGAACCATACCACCAAATCAAACATATCAACAACTTCCTCTCATAATATCTTTAAATCTTCAACTAATGGGGTTAAATAAACATTAATGTCATTTTCTTGTTGTCTTGGACTTGAGATCATCAAGGATAACATCACATATTTGCGTTTCATGCACAATCACGTAGGTAAATTGTAAATCACTAACAAGACAGGCCATGAATTATGTTTACTGCTTAAGTTACCATATGGATTCATTCCATATATAGCAAGTCAAAAGTTAATGTTCCTTGAATCATCAGAGAAAATCGGGAACATGAAATCACTTTTTTTTCCATTGCAAAACCATTTGATGGTACATCCATATGCATTACAAAATAATCATTTCAACTATGGAACTACAAGAAGATACCACTAGATTTTCGCAAAAGGACCCTTATTATTATATTCAAAATTTTCATCTTTCTCTTTGTATCTTGATACCCCACATTGTGGACATTGATCTAACTTAGCATATTCCTTCTTGTACAAGACGCAAATGATTAAGCATGCATGCATTTTTTTTTACTACATACCCATCAAACACAATATCTTATTTGCATCATAATTGTGTGTTTACAATGTGTTACCTTCAGGAATCATATCTCTCAACAACTCAAGTAATTATGTGAAGCTTTTATTAGTCCACCCATTTCATGCTTTCACATTGAACAATTTTAATATCACTAACAATCGAATATATTGAGTGCATTCAGAGGTTTTTCCGTGTCACTACACAAATTGGCATACACATGAGCACGTTAAGGAATGATCGCCAACATCACGAGTCATTTCCTCTAGCCGACATCGATCTCCAAATCAACTTTTTATAGTTATGCTTTAAACACATGTACACTCGGCATGTTTATTAATTCACAATACCATGTCCATTTTGTGTAGCTCTTTAGGAAACCATCACAAAGAACATGCTTCCGAATAACTTCAGTTGGTAGTTTTCGCTCATTCAAACAATTAACACATGAGAAATAGAATCTTCCATTATTGTTCGAAACATTCATCTTTGCAAATTCAAGAAATTGTTCTACTCCACTCTTGATATTCATTTGTTGTGTGTATAAAATTTATCCAACTCCAATCCATTGATGCGTGCATAAACCAACACCTCTGCTTTTAGTTAGTGTTAAGAAATAGCCAAACACACAATCCTTCAATTATGAACTCAACATTACCACCACACGACAACCCAAACAATTAATCCATGTATTGAGGTGTTTACACCTCAATTCAAAATATTTAAATGGAATCCCAGATTTCAATTTTATGCAGGGATGGGGAGAGGTGAAGTTTGAAAGAAATAGAAGTGAGCGAGGTGAGGCTAAGTGTTGCGTTTTATTTACACTCCATTATTTGACTCATGCGAGGGCAACAATGGTGGCAACTTCACATACAACCTTTTGAGGCCAACAAGTTCTCCGAAGTTCATTGTCATTATATTCTATGTTGCTAACAAGTTAAAAGTCATAAGACTTGAAAAGATGAATATCTCATTGGGTACTTCACAATGGATGAGAATCTAATATGTTATATATTCTTTAGGAAGATGAATATCTTCCTAGACTTTAAATTCCCTCACCCTATATGACATACACTGTGGCACATTTGTTCAATAAGTGTTGGAGTATGTGAAAATGGAATGAAGAAGACAATGAAATGCAACTGCAACCTAATCTTCTGAGAATGAGATCACTCTTGCAAGAGTTAGAAGATGTCTTCTAAAGAGGCTTCACAATATATACAACTTCTCAACAAAGATAAGTTGCATTCATTCAAGAACTAAAATATAGTAGATTCTCATTCAAGTAGGATTGAAATACATATAAGACATCTATGAATAAGTAAGTCAAGTACATATTTAAATCATCATTATATACGGAAGAATCTCGTCTCATAAAAGATCTAAAGTTATGATTATTCTAACTAAGTTTGTTTGTGAGAACTAAAAATAAACCAATTAAAAAAATTGAAAATAGAAATAAACAATACTTTTTTCTTGCCTCTTAGTATTTTTCTCTCTATTAACTATTCTAATAGAAGGAAAACACAAGAGAAGGCTCAAGAATGTTGCAACCCAAGCCTACATTATGTTACCCTTTTCTTTAGTTCTACAATGCAAAATTCAAAATTCCAATACAATGGGTAATGAGTAATGAACTCACAAATCAAAGTATTGGCTTAGGAAAGACTCTATACAAAGCTTGAATATCTCTTGCTACTGAATATGGTCAAATTTGTGTTTAACCTCAATAGCTTCTTCAACCAAGCTTTAACACTCACTCTTGTTGTTACTAAGTCCTGCAAAGGAATCAAAAGTTGACCTGGTATAAAAACTCGCTATAAAAAGTGATTTTCACTAGTATATCTATGTGATGATGGTTTGATAATAGATCATATATTGAAACACATTGAAGAAACTTCATTGTTAATTACAAGGTCTTTCCCTCGCAAACTTTTTTTCATAAACAAAAAATAGTATATAAATAAAAGTATTTTTTTAATTTTACTAAATTTCAATATATTTGATCCTTCCAAACTTATATATACTTATAAAAAAAATTATGACACCCCAATATATCTTTTTAACGATATGCGACTTTTGAAACGAATACATTAGGAAAGACGTCCTAAAAGTAGAGTATCTCATACAACATCTACATGAAATTACATTTTATTCTTATCTTAAGGTTAAGGAGGTGTATGCTCTCATTGCTTCCTGAATTCATTTTTGTTTTTCAACTTAACCTTAATGTATATTCTTTTATGTTTAATGAGAGCTTCTCTTTCATGGTTGAAGCTTGAAGATGTTCAAAGTATTCCTGAGTTAATACTATACATGTTCAAAAGAATAGTACATAATAAGCTGTAGCTTGACATTGAAACTGTTACATGATACGTACTACTTTATGAATGTTACATGCATCGAAATAAACGAACGGCTACTTCAAAAGTGTGAAGACTAAAGTCATGGCAATGACGCGATATTTTTGCTTTCGGCTCTCGCTTTCTCTTTCTCCACATCTCATTTTCTAAGCTTTGATTTTGCTCTTTACGATGGGTGTAATGTAACTTAGCAGCAAGCACAAAATCTGTAGGTTATTTGCTTCTTGCAATATCCAAGTAAAGCAGAAAGTGTGTGTGGGATAGAGAGAGAAACTGAGAGAGAGACACCAACATTTTCAACCCAACTACACTGCTACCCTTCTTAAAAAGCAGCAAAGCAGAAAAGAAAAGCCATGCCTCTGATTCGCCAAGAGACAAGGACCCATATGAAAATTAAAAAAATGAAATAAAAATAAAAGAAAGCGAAAGGTTAAAATTTTAAAAGCAGTAGCAAAATCCCAATGGGAATCTTTCTTCCCCTTCAACTGTACAAGGTGATCCCACATTGCCACCTCTCTCTCTCTTTCATTCTGCTCTATTACACCTTTTTATGCTGTCTTTCTCTTTTCCTATCTTTTTCTCTTTCTCTCGCTCTCACAGACACAAACACACACAACAGACAGACAAACCAACATTTTCTCAGCTTCTGGCATGAGCTCATATGTTGATGGGATTTTCATTTGGGGATCATTTTGTAAGTGCTCTTAAACCTTCTCTCTCTCCAACCTATTCCCTCATAAAATGGTATTTGGAGAATGTGTTAATGGTGAAGAATCTTTGCTCTTTTTTTTTTCTTCCTTTCTTCTTCCATATTCTTGTGACACTCAGCATGTGGTGCTTACGCAAAACAACTTTTTAAATATTAGGACCAAAAGGAGAGCGAGTTTCGCTTGATAGATGAAGCCAGTGCAACACAACAACAAAATAGTATCATCATGGAAGTTCATCATCTTCAAGGGGTTGAAAAAAGCACTGATTTTTTCCCAGTTGAACACCCTATGGAGCCACCAGATGAAGATCGTCCGGTAAAATGCCCAATGCCGGAGTCTTCCGTTATTAATGTAAGCATACATGTTTTTTGGTTCTTTAGTATTTTATCATATGATGGCATGACAAACAGGGATTTTGCATGGTAAGGAAAAACAATGCAGCTTCGCTTTAATGTTTGTTTTGTGCCCATGTTGATTCCTTGTTTCTGCATTTGTCTTATAGTTTTGTGCTCGTAATAGTCTCTTGCTTGCTAAGGGACCGACATGTAAAGTTTCTGGAGATGTACTTTATATATCGCAAGAATTTGGTATACTAAACATAAAATTTTTTGGCCTGAAATATTTGGAAGACGTATATACTAGAGTAGGGGTACACCCTTCTGAGCTTCTCTTTCTAGCTCTGAATACAGATGTGGAGAATGTCTTTTAAGGGTTTAGTACGGCGAAGACAAAAACAGGAAGCTAGAAGCTTTTGAAAGAAAAGAACTTGTATCTTAATTGACCCTTAGTACGTGCAGATATTTCTCATAATGTATCACAGGTGTTTGCTTTGAAACATAAAAGAAAAATAAAGGAAAAGAAGGAGAAAAATCTTGTATACGGAGATAATGTATTTCTCATCTAGCAAGATGTTCGTCAAAGGTATATTTGACCTTTATCAAATAAATTTCAGTTGTCCTAAAACATTTTTAATATTGATTCTCTCAAGATAGTTATAACATTTTTAAAAAATTAGTAAGAAAGTATTATACAACATTTCTCAATTTTATTTTCTAAATATCCATGTCAAGTGGAAAAGATTTAGAGGTTTATTTTAGTTAGAGAAGGGCTGTATATTTTCGAGTATTAAATAAATAAATAAAACACATTTAGTTATTCATTTATTAAAACACATCCAGAATTATTCTGCAAACGATAAATAATTGAAGTTAATGAAAACTAGATATATCCTGATGAATCTAATTATTGGTTTCTGTAGAAAAGGTTAAAAAAGGAAGTTAAGAACCAGAATGTTTTAATTTTTATGTTTGGTTTCACTGATTGTTCCAAAGGCCCTCAGGAAACGCGGAGCATGAGGAGTACTTCCATATTTGAAGTTGAATGGGAAGTTGAGGGAAGAAACTGACATAAATGTGATTTTTGTAGGATGAAAGGATGCATGAAAAGAGGTTTGCAGAAAGCTTAAAGAAGAGAACAGAAACAACAAGGGTCGTCGGAGATGGGGAAAGAACAACTTCCATGGAAGCAGAACCTCCAGCTCGAGGGGTACGAAAGAGGCATCATAACCTCACAAACGGAGGCGGAGATCTTGTGATGACTCCATTGATGAGAATGCCACCTCTCCCTCCCCTACCATCCCAGAATATCACCATCTTTCAGGTGCTGCAACAGGTGGACAAGTTTGAGTCTTAACAGAGAAATAAATTCTATCACAACAATCCGTGAAACTAAGGATGCATTTTGGTTATAAGCTGAGTAAGATTCAATAGAGCAAGAGGAAAAACGTTGAAGCAAGATCCCAAGTATTCATCTTGTGTGGGTCGTGAAAAAAAATGTACCTCGTTTTCTACTATATCCAGATATTTTTATACTTCAGTGTTTGCAAATGTGCATATCATACAATTCCTCGTCCAGTGGCATGTTGGATAAGTTCTTCCTAATCTTCATACCAGTTAAAATTTATGGAAGACTACGAAATCGAAAATGAAATTCTAAATCATGAATAAAACATACACTATTCTGTGATTTCTAACAGATCTGTTGAAAGTGTGTTATACTACTGATATTTGTAAAGAAAATTGTCCATAACTAGGCACGTCAATAACTGCAAATCAAAAGTCTTCAGCTTAAGAATTCAAAATACCTACATACTTACTACCCATCATAACATGTGCAGTGAACTTTATAAAGATCAACCACCCTTGTCCAAATGAAGGCGTGCAGGCTCTATTTCCGTTGAATGAGAATAAAGTCAAAAGACAACATAAACCAAAAATATAAAGACAAGGATGGAAAATGGTACAATATCAATCAGACACAATTAGTGTCTTCATCTTATGTGCATCGGAAAGAGTAAAGCATTTTGACTGCTATACAGCTCAAAAGAGAGAAAAATGTCACAAAATACAGTTTGACAAAGACAATCGGCTTGTGATAGGTTAGTATTAATGACGATAGAAAATTACATCTACTGTACAAAGTTTACACTATGTTAGGGAGTAAGGAATCATTTGGTGTTAAAGCCTGACCATCTGATTGATGCATCATTTTCTCAATTCGCCTTCCTTACAAAGCCTTTTCTTTCTTGCTTCACCGTTTAGCATAAAGCAAAATATAAAGAAAACATTTGTAGCTCGGTCACATTTTTTTAAAAATAATTGGCACATCAGGAATGAAGAGGTGAAAGTCCTAAAGTGACAACATTTCGTTCATTCTATAAGAGAAATACCTAGGGCAACAGCCATGCCCATTGCCAGCGAGATTATTTGGACAACTGTACTTGAAAATTTTGTATTCCCATTGCTATTCATTTCTGCAAGTACTCCAGCAATTGCGATGTATATAAATCCACCTGCTGTAAATCCCTGTCAAAAGAGAGACAAGTTATTGCTAAAATCAATGAAATTTGAAATCAACCTGCAAATACGTTACTAGACATTCCTTACCTCAATTAGAGATGACTGTCCAGGATCTTTCCCCCACAGCAGCGCCTGCACCAAGAACAGTGAGTTTTTCTATTTCATTCTATGTTCATTGTGGATAAAAATAAAGGGAACTGGGGATTTGAAATGTATGGTAGAAACTATACTGACAATTATCCAAGACCTAACTCAATCAGCAAATTCCTCAACAGCACGATTCAGCAGAATTATAGTACATAAAAGTTCGACAGCTTTAACGTTACTGTACAGAAATCTAAGGCATAATGAATCTCTCTATTCGATTTTAGCTCATTTTAATTTAGTAAGAGAAATAAATAGAACTTTTTATTTCAGAAATATGTAATTAGCCAGTCCTTTTGTTTCTCCTGTGCTTATTTACTTCTATGCTCTCTTCTAATCGCCAATTCAGTACAGACTATATAATCTTTAGTGAGACTTAGTTACAACAACAACAAAAAATCAATGTTAATTATGTGGAAAAGATGTCTGAGGATCCACAAAATAATTCACTCATGACAAATATTAATGAAGACAACACTCACCAATGCAGTCCCCGCAAGTGCTACAAGTGCTGACAGAAAGTTGAAGAACAAAGCTTTTGGTATGCTGAAACCAGATCTAATGAGAATGCCAAAATCACCAATCTGTATGTGAAAGAAAGTAAAAGCATAAAACTTTTGGGTGACAAAAGTAAAATCTCAAACCAATAATACCAATGAAATGTAGATATGAACAATAAATAAAACCAAAACAGAAAAAGAAAAACTAAGCTGAAAGCATTATAAAATGACAATAACAAAGCATGAAACTCAAAATTGCAGAAATATGATCATTTGCATCAGTTTTGTTTCACCAATTAGGAAATGTTTATACTGAATGCTCAACTTATATTTCCCTAAATGTGTCATTGATGGATGATGCTTAAGATCTGAGTATGTAAATTTGTAACTGTTGGAAGTTCCACATCAACTAGAGATAAAGCCAATTCACAATATATTAGTGGGTACAATAATCACCTTACAAGCCGTTTTTATAGGGTTGAGTTAGGCTTGAAGCCCAATCCTTAACATGGTATCAGAACCTGATTAGAGCTTATCTTAGCGAGATTTCTTGGACATTCTGTTATACTCGCTATCAGATCACAAGCAGACCACCTATTTCTAGTCCCACACACGAAATATATATACCTCGGTGTGAGGGGGTACATTGAAAGTTCTACGTCAACTAGAGATAAGGCAAATTCACAATATATAAGTGGGTATAATCTACACCTTACAAGCCGGTTTTGTGGGATTGAGTTAGACTTAAAGTCCAATTCTTAACAATCACTAATGGTTAAGCAGCGAGAATGATCCGAGTAAGCAATAGCAAGCACTAGGCCTGCTAATCTATGTAAAAACGGATCTGTTATAGAGAAGGAAGTTGGCCAGCAAAGCAAGGAAAATATTCAACCATTCACAGGAAAAAAAGCAACTATTTTTCATCAACTTTAATAAAACTCAGAAGTTGGAAGAAAATATATTTTACAAAATACACTTCTTTTTAGTTTTTAACTTCTGAAGAGAACCCTAGAAGCTTTAAAAAAAGGGTTTCACCGAAATTATGTGTTCATTGTGTGCCACAAACAAGAGGAATAAAATTGCTATAGTTCGAAGTTCACAGAACAAAAATGCATCAGAAATGCTTTTCTCTCCGTGGCCACAAGTTAAGCAGTACACATATACGAGCAACATTAAAATATGCCTTTGATGTGCCCAGCAAGGATGTGCAATATTTAGTGCACCTCCTTGGCATGAAGAAGCCAGCTTCATATTTTCTCTTAATTTTCTTCAAAGCTGACAGCATCAGTAAGTAATGCTCAATATAAACACATTTAAATTGAAATTATACAAAGAATCTTCTTCTTTAGCCCTTTACAAAATGGATCACAGGGATAAAATAAGTAAACAAAACAAGCCGACATGAACAGAGTGAATAAAATCGAGTCAACATAAGATCAAGAATGAAGAGCTAATAAACATTGGAGCTATTTCAAGACTTGTAACTGCTTTAAAGAGATAAACTAGAAAAGGTAATCATTATTTGACAATAATATGGAACTCCGTAAAGAGCATTGCAAAACAACAATGAATAATGCATCTGATGTCCCCAAATTATTTTTCCCAATTAGTATGAGTATTTCTCACAGTTTATACTGGCACCTAGTTAGCTCTTGAACTTGTTCATAGACTCAAACAGTTTGAAGACTCCCGAGAAACTAGAATGTCAACATTGCTTAAAAATGTCCAAGATTCAAGTAAACACTAGTTTAAAAGAATCATATAAGAAACAGAATCATAACATGGAACTGAATAGTATTGAATAACAATGCACAGCAAGTCAAATGACACATATATTTCATAAAAGTAACCAGATGAATATTGACAAGGACTATAGGTGAGAAATTTAGACATATATTTCAAATCTGAATATAAACCGGCAATGTATATTTATGCACACATATATGTGCATGTATATCCCCAGGTAAAATATGTATAACATTTTTCAAAAAAATTTATAGTACCTTGTGCCTGTAAGAAATACAAAACAGTGAAGATTATAAAAAAATATATAATTTAATTTAGTGCGATGATGTGAATCATGTGTTTTGGCTATTTTGAGCCAATAATCTTGCAGGTTTTAGCACGTAAATCCTAAATTTTTCTTATTAAAATCGAGTAATAAAATGAATTAATCACCTCTAGCCAATATTAGGCAATAAGAAAAATAAACTCCATCAACAAAAATAAATTCCATAAACAAACAATAAACCGCACATTACAATTTAAAGTTATGGCTAAAAATGAGATGAAAATATTATGCAGATAACATAATACTGAACATGTGACAGAACAAAGATGATTTTGCACCTCTTGAGGAAGCTCATGTGCCAACAAAAACAGAGTTCTAGACCAGCCACCAACAGATCCATAAAGCAAGAATGCACTTCCTAAAGCCATTCCATCTGTGAAATTATGCTGCAATATTAACATATTTTACATAAATACACTTGAAAGCTTTCCTTCATTTTACAGCCAATAAAAGGTCACTATATAGCTTACCACTCCATCTGAGAAAAGATTGAGATAACCAAACACAAGGCTTGTTGGTAATCTAACTGGTTCCTCAACATTTGAAGATTTTATATCATCTGAGGAACTATCAACAGTACTTTTGGTCACATTGCTTCCAGTTCTCTGTGATACAAGTTTGTGTATGTCAACTATTAGACGAAATTTTCCCGTTCAAGCTAAATGTGTAATACAGAATTATACAAGAGTAAACAAACTATTACAGCTGTTCAGGTTTTGCATATTTATTATCTTATTCCCTTTACAAATTGCATTGCCAGCCCAACTGGTCAAACATCTGAAGAGTAAAACATCAATGTCTCCAAATAAAAGTAATAGCGTGTGTGACATCAAAATGCTTCAAACCAAACCAATGGTGCTGAAGTGACATTCCATTGCTCATCTTACCTTTCTGAGCAAGGTTTCAGATTGAGAAGGATTATCTCCCTTTAAAACATCAGATGACACTTGATCATCTTTTCTCTCATCTAGCAATCTGTCCTCCTTTGCATCATTAGAGAAGTTATCGTCTTTCAATTTTTTCTTGCTATTGTGGTTATGGTGATGGTGTCCATGTGTCCATGAATTAGCTTCTCCCGAGTTTTCTTCAACATACCTCACTACCTTCTCGACAAGAAGAAAGAGTACAATTCCAGCTGCAAGAACCATAAAACATTGTAAGAAACAGTGGTTCTTAAAGAACCCATCTACATAACCCCAATTTTTTAACACTAAAAATTACTAGAGAGAAATATATAGATGAAAGAAAAAGAGAATAATATGAAAACAGACGTAAAGAAAGTGATCAATCACAGCTACACGCATAGCTTTAAGCAGAAAATTCAACCTAGAATTCCCCATCCAAACCCTTTTCCTCACAGCTATGGAAGTTGTTTGTTTTTACTGTTTCTGTTAGCAACAGACCTCCCATTTGTAGAGTTTAAGTAAGAAGAGGCAGAAAGGCAAGGCATTCAGGCCCAAAAAGCCCAAAGTCCAGTAATTAGTAAAACCAACTGTATATAATAATAGGGAGGAGGAGAAATGAAAGTTTGGAGAGGGAGGTATTCTTTTGTTGTAAGGGAGACATTAGGCTCCCAAGTTCCTATAAAACATTCGACAATCTTTTTACTGCAGTAGGGATATTTTGTTCCCAACTGAGTAAAATAATAAAGATTAGTTCTTTATTAAATACTTTCCTTTATATTCAACTCATTCTTTACATTTGAATCATAGCCGACGAATTTGGGATGCGATTGATGGTGCACCCAAGAATGCAAACTTCAGATAAAGATTTCAAGAATATAATGGAGAGATTCAAGAATGATAGATAAGATGCTACAGGAAAGTTTGATGAACTACATGAGAATATCAATTGTAAAACACAGCAAAATGAGAATTCTAGCAAGTTTGGGAAAGCTTGCAAATCTTTTGCAATACCTGTGGTCCAGCATGGTGGCTCATGAAAAAAGAGCTGGCTAATTTTGCTTCCAACAGTGGGATCTGGGAGAAGACAACTATTTTCAAATCCTACTGTATTGGAAGAAACTATTCCGAGTTACAACCTTGAGAGCAAGGTTGATTATGAGGGAGTGGTATTTTTAGCATATAGAATAAAGGGAATTATAGTAGTTAACATTTAGAGGGATATCAAGGTCAGGCCCGTCATATCATAAATAGGAGGATGCTATGGTAAATGCAGGAGAGTTGTTACTATAAATTAAGCATTGGCTTTTTGTGAAAGGAAACATCCTTTGTGAAGGAGAAACCCTTGGAGAAGATAGTGCTCTCATCCTATCCAATATAATTTTTCTTTCTTTCCCTTTTCAATTCTTGGTTCCTAACACAACCATCATTTTAAAAGGCTACAAGAAGCTTTCTTTCACTCAAACAAAAATTATTAGTTATTTGAACAAGATAAAATACACACTTAATCGCAAGGTAGTCAAAATCGTGTTTTGAAGGGGCATTCCTTGTGAGTGTGTGAGTGATGTTCCTAGTGGGCTTCGGACCAATGTTCCTTGCAAGCATGGGACTAGTGTTTCATGCGGCAGTCCTCATGGCATTCCTCACAGAGGCGCTCCTAGTAATGCTTCCTGCAGCCATTCTCTGTTTTTAGGTTATTGCATGGTTGGGTCACATGACCAAATTTTATAACTCGAAACTTAAGCCCGAGCTTTTATTCCTTCAAAACCCAAATACTTAACCCCATGCTCACAGTTGCCTAAAAACACCACATAACCTCATGCACCCGTTAGCCAAAAAATGTCATGTTTGTCGCTCTCCCTGTACCCAAAGAAAAGAGACTTTTGCTCTCCATTTGGCTATTTAATAACACTTCCACTCACTCTCATCTTTCTCCTTTTATTTATTCCCATCTCACTGTGATGCTCTTCCTTCACAATAATCTGCACTGCATCACCAATTACTTATCCCTGTCAGATTTTCAGTTTGCCCAGTCATTAAAATGACTTCAAATCCATTTCAAACTGCTGTTCTCATGGTCCCATCTAGGAAATAGGAGTGATATAGCTGGGAAGCATTGTATTTTAGTCAATGGGGATACAAGGAAACTTCAATGAAAATACTGCCAGAAATAACAGGGGGAGTTTATCATTATCCCTTGGCTGTATTCGGTTTGGAAGTAGACAACATGGATTTGGATGAAAATTGAGCTTAAGTACCAAGTTGAGGAGGGTGAACCTATAGACAAACATGGTTTAGACATTATTGAGTTGAATGGTGAAGTAGATGGAATTAGAAAGAAATGAGTTAAAGGTCTCTATTGCGATTATGATTTTAACTTGCAAGATTATTTGCCTTAGATGGATTATTGTTTTGCAACTAGAATAGTATTCCTATTTTGGAAGTAGGATGGAGCTATCGATTTACCTTTTGTAACTAGGAAGGGGTCACTCTTTACATAACTAAGATGGGGCAGTTACATATACTGACTTAGTGTTTTATATGTTTATTCTATTGTTTTTTGTTTGTCATGTTGAATTGATGTTCAAATACGAGTTTCAAGTGAGATATAACGATATAGTGTGTGTATATATGAATTTTATAAATTTTCTGGGATCTTACTATCCATGTTATGATCACCCAATTTATAATGCATACTTCCATTTCCGGTCTTAAGTAAGATCTCAATTTTGACTACATTGCTTAACTAATTTGTCAAAGAAAAAGAAGACCAATAATTTAAAGTGAATAATAATCAACGTTATCGATAAGAACATCAAGCATATCATTACTAACCAAGGATTGATAATCCTATGGAGAGATCGGCCAAAGAATGTGAATGACCATGTCCAGAACTCCCATGATGGTCATGATCTTCATGGTTGTGATGGGAATGGGAGTGTTCTCCACCTACAATAAAAGAATCATATCTTGTCAAAGAATAATAATAGTTTACACAAAAAATATTACAAAGAGAAAGGGACAGATGAATTAGGTAAAGGATGAGATATCCTTATAAAAACAAAAAGAAAAAACAAGATAACCGAAAGGAATTAAATCAACCAACAACACAACAAGCCTAGGCATCTCTATGCAAATCATAAAATAGAAACTTGCTTCTAAAGTCAAGTGCACAATAAATTATGGACTAAAGTAAACAACATCAAATATCTTACATCCTTAATCTGTTCATTCAAAACCTTTAAAATGAAGAAATTTGTCGTACACGGAACAAGCACAACTAATATCTATCAACTAACGTTCACCCCATTAAATAAATTACATTACATTAGTAAACACACCAAATAATGAAAGGTACAAAAAGTTGTCTTGTAACTTGGTATTCGTTTTGTGCTATTCTCCTTGTATTGTACCTTAATGTATCAAACACATCCACAAGTACAAAGGAGAGTGCAGAACTTTTGAATTTGAATGTCATCACATCCTACAAGGACCAAAGACTAAATATGATAAAAAGAGCCTAAGAGATTTATTATTTATGGATGAAGATTACATCAAGAATACCCATAGGTACAAGAAAAAGGCTATATCTAGGTAATTAATGCTAATAAGTAAACAACTCATAGTACAACATATTTTCCAATACAACTACTAACTACCTATATTTTATACCAATTCTAACACTCTCCCTAGATCATACAAATTATATGTACCAAGCTTAGAACAAATAAATTCAATCTGAGGTCCCTCTAAGGATTTTGTTAACACATCTGCAAGTTGATCATTGGATCTAACACACTCAGTACAATTTTTTCTAGAAAAAATGGCAATCGAGTTGTGTTTAATTCCCTCATGGAACACTAGATTAGAAGCAATGTGGAGGGCAGCTTCATTTGTTAGATCTCACAAAATTTTAATTCTTGAAGAAATTGTTTCACCCATACAAGTTCATGAGTGAGAGATCCCATTGCCCTATATACAGCTTCAACACTAGATTAGGAAACCACATTTTGTTTCTTGCTTTTCCATGAAACAACGTTCCTCCAATGAGAGCACAATACCTTGTAGTGGAGCGTCTATCCATAAAAGATCCTTCCTAATCAGCACCACAATAGCCAAAAGTTTGGGTATTCCATTTATCTTCATGAAGCAAACTTTGTCTTAGAGCCTTTCTAAGGTATCCAAAGATGTGGGTCATAGCATTGCAATGATCAATACAAGGATTTTTCATAAACTAACTAACAACACCCAAAGCAAAATATAGATTAGGTCTTGTAATAGTGAGATAATAAGTTTCCAAACTAGTATTCTATATCTCTCTGAGGCTGAGAGAGGTTCACCTTGGTCTACTATTTATTTTATATTTGGATCCATAGGGTTATCTGTTGGTCTATAGTTAGTCATACTTGTTTCTTCCAAGATATCTAAAGCATCTTTCCTTTGAGAAACTACAATGCCTTCCTTTGATTGAGCCACTTCAATGCCTAGAAATTATTTGAGACATCTAATCTAAAAGTGATTACATAAGCATTCCTTGAGCTGCAAGATTCTAATAGCATCATTTCCTATGATAATTTTGTCATCAACATAGAGAATTAAGCAAACACATTTTTAAAAGAGGTATGACAATAAAAAATTGAATGATCTGACTCACTATGTTACATTCCAAAGTTTGAACAATGAGACTAATTTTCCAAACCAAGCATAAGGAGATTGCTTGAAATCATAAAGACCAATGTAACTTACAAACCAAGTTAAACAATCCCTGAGCAACACAACCAAGAAGTTGCTCTATGAAAATCTCCTCTTCTAGAACACCATGAAAGAAAATATTTTTTATATTAATTAATAGAGGGGCCAATGACGTATAACTATCATGACAAAGAAGAAACACATAGTAGTCATTTGGCTACAAGAGAAAACATATCACCATGATCAAGGTCACATATCTGAGTATATCCTTTGGCCACCAATCTAGCTTTGAGGAGATCAACTTCACCATTGCCTCTGTCACATCATCATGTTGCCACCATCCACCCATTATTGTTTGTCTTCCCTTTTTATCTTTATTTTCTTTACTATGTTTTTGCCTTGCTCCCACAACTTTTTTTCTTCTTTTATGCTCAATAACTATTAAGCAACCCAAATAGTCACATTTATTTTCCAACAGGCCTATGCATATTTATTTTCAAACAAGCAATCCCAATAGCAACTGAAAGAGGCAATTCAAGAACGTCCAATAGAAATGAACAAAGATGGAAGTATTATCATCTATTAGATGACTTGAAAAGGATTAACTATATGAGGGGAAAGAGACCTTGATTGAATTGATTCGTGTAAACTCTTAGAAGTGGACTTAAAGCCTAACTCAACCCCATAAAACCGGCTTGTAAGGTGAGGTTTTCACTCCACTTATATATTATGAAATTTCTTATCTCTAGTCGATGTGGGACTTCCAACAACCCCCCTAACGCCGAGGTATATACATCTCGTACGTGGGTCTAGAAATGGGTGGCATGTTAGCGGTTCGATAGCGGGTGGAACAGAATGTCCAAGAAATCTCGCTAGGATAAGCTTTTTAAACAGTGGCTCTGATACCATCTTAGAAGTGGGCTTAAAGCCTAACTCAATCCCACAAAACTGGCTTGTAAGGTGAGTTTTGCACACCACTTATATACTATGAAATTTCCTTATCTCTAGTCGATGTGAGACTTCCAACATAAACCAATAAAAGAGGACATATAGAGAGAACTCTATCCCATTGACTAATGATTACAATGATTTCTAATATCTTACAACACCACACTTTTAATAATTTAAAATGTCCTTGTAATTCAATAAAATATTTTCTTCTAACTCAACACTCATCCTCAAGTTGTTTAATGAATGTCTATAGTTCCCAACTAGCATCTAAGATTACGAAACCCTTTCGGGGTAACCCTTTGTAAACATATCTCCTAGCTAAAACCCAAATAGGACTTAAGAAGTAATAATAAGGCCAATATCTCATTTTTTTCTTTAATGAAGTCTCCATATATCTCTATGTGCTTAGTCCTGTCATGTTGGATTGGAGTGAAAGCATGCAAATAACTTATAATTGTAACAATAAAGAGTCATATGTTCTTCACATTTCACTTTAAAATCATTCAAATAATTTTCAACCACAACAATTCACATACCCCCAGTTGTCATGGCTTCTCTAAATCACCAAGTTTCCCCCCAAATACATTCAATATCCTAAGGTAGACCTCCTATATGTAACAGACATTGTATAATTTGCATCATTATAGATCTCCATATTTAATTGTCCACTCCTCTTTAACAACAATTCCTTTCTTGGACTTGTCTTCAAATATTGAAGGATTATGTTCATAGCCTATGAAAGTTGCTCCCTTGGATCATGCATGAACCGGCAAACTACACTCAGCATAAGATATGTTAGGTGTGGTGTGGGCTAAGTTTCCCCACTACTTGTGGTTGGCCCTTATTCATCACTTTTCATATTATGACTTTGTTATGTGGGACCTTCTAGTGGCCTTGCAATCAATCTTACTTGTTTCTTTGAGAAGATCAATAACATACTTTTTTTTGGGAGATAAAGATGTCTTTCTTTGAGTAGGCAACTTCTATCCTAAGAAAGTACTTTAATTTTCTTAGATTTGTTATCTCAAATTGAGCAACAAATTTTCTTTCAAGAGTAGAGTAAGTTTTCCTTCTAAGAAATGCTTGATGGATTGGGTACAGTTATCTTGACTTTGTCGGTAACCATAGGAGATCATAGCTTGAGTAAGTCTATCAAACAAAGCATAAGGTAACTACTTCAATTCATACAAAGCTTTCCCTAACTTGCACACTTTATTCCCTTCCAAGAGATCAAAAAACTAGAGGAATCTCCATGTAAACTTCTTCCTTTAGATGTTTATGCAAGAAATCAATTTTCACATCAAATCATTTCAATTGCCGACCAAAATAAGCTATCAATAAGAGAATGATCCTAATGGTATTTATCTTTTTTGTTTGAGCAAATGTCTCCTCGTACTAACATCGTTTTTCTAATGATTCAATGTGCCTTCAAATGTATACTTTACATTAGAAATATGTATGCATCCTACTACCTTTCTATCTTGTCCAATTTCACAATTATATTTTAAGGAATCTTCAGAAGGTTCTAAAGCATCAAAAGTATGAATGCTTACCCTTGACTCAAACAATTGAAGTTGTCTTTGGATCAAGTTAGGCTGTTTCTATCTCATCCAACATTGTATATGGAAGAAATTCTTTGGACGACTAATTTCTAGAGTTGATCCTCACTTAGGAACAAAGTTACCCTTATCAAGAGTAGCATCAAAAGCATCCATGTGAGACACGTGAAGACAAAACATAGACAAATGTAACACACCCAACAACCCTTCTATACAACCAAGATAGAAAGGGAACATGCGCGCAAGAAAGAAGAAATATATTTAATAGGACTAACTCCATCTAGAACATGAGACGATAACCGGATTCATACGATAATGACAAAAACCAGACCCCAATAAGATTTAGGGATAAACATTTGAAAGAAAAGGTTTCTAACAGTCAGCAATGTCATTTAGGGACAAACAAATAGTCAGCAATGTCATTTTGTTGTGATGTATACACACATGTGAATTCATGAACAATGTTTTCAAAAGGAATTTAGGCATGTCATGGCTTACATATTCCCTCCATTTTTAGAACATAAACATTTAATTGACTTTCCAAATTGACTTTATCATGAAAAATAGTTGACAAATATAACAAAAACTTCAATTTTTTCTGTGAGAAAAATCCATGTGGCACAAGTATATTATCAATAAAAGTGACAAACTATTTCATGCTAAATATTATAGAATTTTATGCTAACCCCCATACAACATAATGAACCAAATCAAAAGGATATTTTTGTATTATTAGGATGATATGAGGCTCAGTGATGCTTTGCAAATTGACATACATTACATTTGAATGACTCAACAAACTTTCTGAAATAAAGAAATAGACTTTAGAATATAAAATGATGGATGTCTTAGACTTCGAAGGAGAAGTCAGATTTGAGAGGACTAAAAAATAGTGCAAGATTGGAGATACGAGGAAGTCATTTGTCTACTGATATTGTCCTTGGTTTCCAAGTTCTTAAGGCAATATAACCCTACTTGTTCCTTCGCAATTTCAGTCGTCCTACTCATGGCAAAATCTTGAAAAACATAGTGAGATGAACAGAAAAAGGTTCTAAAATAGTTTGACACATAAGTTTTGGTACATGAAGTACATCTTTAAGGACAATGGCAGACATGGCAACAACTGAGGCAGCAGAAACAAACCCCCCAAGATTAGGAGTTTTGGTACCAACTTGAATAATGAGAAGACATAAAGAAATATAATATTAATAACAATTATGCTAATTACATTCTCAACTCCTCTATTTGTAATAATCACATCTATTGAAAAAGGAAATAAAATCTGGTGAAATGAATGTGAAGATTCTAAGGATATTTTTTTCCTAATTACTTAAGAGACTTTTAAAATATTTTTATTCTAATGATCCCCATATGTACAACACAAAACCAATCAACAAAGACAAAAACTTGAACAGAAGACAGGTTCTGATGTGTTTTATACCAAAAGCATGTGGTAATTGGTGAAGAAATGCATCCCCCAACATAGCTCCTGCCTGCAAAAGATATGGACAATGAGAATCAAATGAATCAGAAACAAAGAAGATATTTAACAAAGTTATTGACAGAAGGTGATTTAGTAACTTTTCCATTGTGCTGGCAGTCACAATTTCCAAACCATACAAAAGTATAAAATATCATGACAAGGAAATAAGGAAGAATAATACCAAAGATAACCAGAAACAAAAAAAAGTGTCATTTGCAGATTTTTCAAGAATTTAAACACAAAAACCATGAGATGTGCCATAACAACCACATATCATGCATCTAGAAAGTAGAGTACTGTAGCAGAAATGTCATCAACAACACCACAGAGAAAGATGTGCAGTAAACATAGAAAACACACACTAAGATGTCCTTTAACGTAGTAGGCATGTATATAAGAATGCATGAACTGAATGAAATAGGAATGTAAATGTTATGGAGAATACATCGGGATGATTAGATTTGTTTCTTATAGAATAAATTTGGGCAGGATGCACTTAATGCGAACATAATTATTATATATTTGCTTTGGAAAACAGGTAATTATTGTCATTGTTGTGAAAAAGAAAACAAAAAAAGCAAATGGTTCATAATTTCTAGCAGCCCAAATAAACCTTTAAGGCCCAAAGACCGGTATCTTTTCCTCAAATTGCTAGTAAGTCTATTATTTGGACAATGTATGAAACGAGGAATGACAGAGTGAGGTAATGATGAGCTGGCTGGGGAGAGTGATGCACACATTGTATGTGGGACCAATTAGCTGGAAAGGGAGTGTAACGACAGAGAGGAATCCAATCATTTATTTGGAGTTGGTTACGGATTGAGAGAAATACCTATATGTAGAAGCTTTGCTCTACATATAGGAATTTTGTTTCCTGCATTTTCCCTTCTGCCTTTTGATCCAATCCAATAATACAGTATTACCATATTTCATATGTTCTATGTTCCTTTTTGCAATTTCAGTTTTGGTTTGCCATCAATTACAGTCCTTGTTTCATGTGGTGAAGTAGCCAAGATTCAAAGTTCCAGGCTCCAGTCATATCAAGCACAGAAATAACATAATGAATAGTGTCAATGTAGAATTCAGGAAAATAGTTTTCATTGGGGACAGCTTAAAGGAGCTTTCTAGAATGATGACATAACTCTAAGGGACTACTTTAATAGATAAAATAAGAAACAAGCAATAATTAGAAAGAAAAGGAAAAGTAGAAGAGATCAAGCTAACTAGTTATAGTAAAACTAAAGCTTGTCAGCCTTTTTGTTTTTTCAGTGACAATCAAGAAAGGCATCCAGCTAGCCAAAGCTTGTCAGCCTTTATGTATGTTCAATGAAACCCCTCTCAATAGCCAAAAGCAGATCCCCCCATGTAGGAAGTAAGAACATCAATATATTCTTCAAATAGAGCTGAAAAATCTGATCTATCAAAATAGTGACACCCTTCTATACATGAAATCATAAAATAACAGCATACAAGATTAGCACAATGCCAAATAATGCAACCCCAAGCCCAGGCAGTAACAAATGTTAAGTTAAGCATATAGTAATTGTACGAAGGTTTTGTTCTCAGGTAAATCAAAGAATTTTTTTGTTTTGTTTAGCTAAAAAAATAAAGAATATCCTATCAAATTTATATTTGCAGAATATTTCATCATTTTAAATTTTAACATGTAAAGAATTATAGTAGGACCTTGATGAGTTCCCAAGTGCTAGGATTTTTCCAAGTTAAAATCAGTTCTTTAAGGGCTTGATAGTGAGTCTTAGTGTTTAAGGACATTTTTTTGTGTAGATTAGATAGATAGACTTTTATTTGTATTCTCTCGTAATTGGTAGTTTTTAGGCTTAGTTTAGCGGTAATCTAGAGTAGAGTAGTATCATCCTTAACTTTCTTAGTTTAATTTGTTATAGTCAAATCTTTAATTAATAGAATAGGTTGTTTCCTTAAGTTTTCTTGTCTTTGTATTAGTTTTACTAAATTTGCATTATTAGTCTAGTTTTAGTTAATCCTAGCATAGCCTATAGTAGTTTAAGCAGTGTTTGTTTGGTTTAGTGCAGATTTATTTTCTCATTTTAATTGCTGTTTTGAATATATAGTAGTTAAATCCGTTTGCTGTTTCTAGATTAGGGTTTTATCGAGCTTTACGTAGTTAAATGTGAATTCTAGTTTTGGTAATAGTTGCTGTTAAATAAGTTTTAGTATCTTTTACTCTTTTACAGGTTATGCTGTTATCCTTTTAGTATTATGTAGCATATTTCCTTAGTTAATACTTCCTTTTATATTATTATTACATAATTACAGCAGCATGTTTAGTCCTTATCACAAGAATTTCTTCTAACATTTGCCAAGTCTTCAGGTGCATTTAAGCTAGAAAAGTGACCTACAATTGAAAGTGAACAAGGCACTTAAGCTGATAGGAATCCAGGACGTAAACCTGCACCTACGTGAAGAAGTACCAGCTGCTGAACCTGCTGTTATATGCCCTGTAAAGGGCTGGACCGAAAGATGCTACCTGCTGCAACAAGTCAAGAACTCTAATGGTCATTTCTAAAAGTAGATAGCTGACCTAGGAACTCCTAACCTGCTGCAGCGAAAGAATAAGTTGAACTAAAGGGAGGAAATTGCACTAGAGCTGACCTGCTATAGGAAGTTTTAATTACTTGTAATTATAGATAGAACCAGTTTAGAGGTAGCTAGGTATATATAGGATTTTTCTGTACTTTGTAAGGAGCTTTTGGGAAGCTTGGACAAAAAGCTATATGCAAAGAGAGTTGGAACACGAAGACTAGAGCACACAACTCGCAGATTCCATTTTTTTCCTTCATCAGTGCATTTTTCTGAGTTTGCAAGAATGTCTGGAGTACACAGTTAGCTAGGAGGAATTGCAATTAAGGTTTGCTGTTTTTAACCTTTTTTTGCTGATTCATGATCTAAAGCCTACATAGTGAGTGATTAGATTGGGAATTCGGTGTTTGTTTCTGTATTTTTCGTGATGCAATCCATATATGATGTGTTTCCTTTATTTTACACCGATTAATCTCATCCAATCCAATGTCTAATCTTGTTTCTTATTCATTCCTTCATCACAACTCAGATTTAATCTTCAATTTGATAGTAAATGACACTTTTCTTTTGTAACATGCTGAATTATAGCACATGCATAGTCAATGCTATGATTCGGTGAGCACATAGTGGCCATTTCTTCATTCAAGATGTACAAAGAGACTCTTGAACAACAAAAGCAGAAATAAATTCGCAGTCAAATTGAAGATGAAAACTGGTTTGACAGTTATTACAGTTAACGTGCACTGTTATATTCATGATTTATGTTTTTCGTTGTTTCATGTATTCTATCTGCGAAATTGTGTTGTTCCTAGGCTTTGCAAGGTTTCACATGCTTCTAAAACTCAATACGAACAAGTTAAGATTAGGAATTGATAAATTTCAGTTTGGTACTTAATTCAATTAATTTGGGTTCTGGAATTAGGGATCTTTTATTTACATGTTATTTTCTTATATTTCCAGTTCTAATTTGTGATTGTGTTCGTACCAAAGTGTTCCTCATCATTCATTCCACCTATTTGACCATTCATACATAGGAAATTGCATCCCGTTCATGCACGAGCCATACCATAGCTCATTTTCATATTTGTGTCTGCACTTTAGTTCGAATTCAGTGATGTATATATGTTTCAGTGGTTTTGAATTTGGGTCTTAGTTGCATTTAGTGTTGTGAATAGTCTTGTAGCTCAGCACTGTAAAATTCCATTTAAATTCTCATAAACATTTCATCGAAAACTTGCATTGAATTAGGTCTTCTTTTAAAACTTTTATCAAACCGTTTGTAAAATTTACTTTTCTATATATTTTAGGTGCTGTTAGAGGCTAGAACAACTTAGGAATAGTTCATATAAATATAAATATTCTATACATTCATATCATTATTTTATACATTGTGTTAGATAATGTAGTATTTCCTAGTAGTTGGGCTCAGCCCATTCTGTATTTTTGGGCTTGGCCCACTCATTATAAATAAAACTATGCTTTGTGTATGTTTTACACAAGGGAATTTGATCCCAACCAATTTTCATGTTATTCAACATGGTATCTAGAGCTTAGGTTAGTTTCACAACAGTCGTTTCCACCGTCACCACCGCCGCCGGAGTTGTTGTTCCGACCGTCGACCACACGATTTTGTTCGTCACAGCCAGGCGACCCCAACGCCCTTGAGATCGTCGCCATCAAAGCCTTCACACACCTCTATGCGCCGCCGCAAGCTTCACTAGCCGTCGCTTCTCCGCCGCACATGACAACGTGTCGCAGGACATTTGCCCTCTTTCTAGATATGTGGTTGTTGTGTCAATCGAAGAACCTTGAATTTTTAGGGTTTCTCTCTCAATGGCTTTTTCACTGCCACTTCCGGTGTCTCGTCTTCAAGCACCCATTTGTCTAACCCCTCCATCTATACAAATTAAGTCAATGTACATTTGTCCATTGACAAGTTGGATAGCCCGAATTATTCAATGTGGGCGTCTGACATCAAATTGTGGCTCAAGAGTCTGAGGTATGAAGATCATCTCACCCAAACTGTGACTACTGTTGTTGCAAACAAAGTTTTCCACAGGACAAAATTGATGCCTAATTATGCATCGTTATCAAGTCCACCATTAACTCTTTGTTGAAACAAATGTTTCGCTCATATGAAACATGTTCAGTCGTATGGGCATAGACAAAGTTATTATACACCAATGACACTCAGCGTCTTTATGGTGTTTCTCAGGATCTTCTCACTGTTGTTGCTCCGCGAAATCCTGGTCCCATGGCTGAATATTTGGGTAAAATTCATGCCCTTCTTTATGATTTTAGTAAGTTCTTACCTCTTGCCTCCACTCCAACTGAAGAACTTGAGCAACAGTCAAAGTTTTTCATGTTGTTAGCATTACATGGACTTTCTGATGAATATGCCCATGTTCGCGACCAAATTTTGGGTTCTCCTATTGTGTCCAACTTTACTTCTACTAGTTCTGCACTTTTGCATGTGCCAAGAAAACAAGTCATTGATATACCTGCTCATGCTGATGATTCCTTAGTCTTGGGCTCTCAATGGGGAGGATCGCATTCGTTCTTGCAAGCCGGGAAAGGGACATCACAAGTGTGATCATTGTGGCAAGTTAGGCCACAAGATTGACAAGTGTTATGCTCTTTATTGAATAACATAAAAATAGGTTTAGGGATTAATCTCCCTTATGTAAAACATGCACAAAGGATAGTTTATTTATAACGATAATGGGCCATGCCCAGAAATACAGAATGGGTTGAGCCCCAACTACTAGGGAAAATACTACATTATCTAACACTCCCCCTCAAGCTAGTGCATATAAATCGTATGTACCAAGCTTGTTACAAAGATAGTCAATTTTAGGTCCTCGAAGAGACTTAGTGAAAATCTGTGCTAATTGATCACTTAAGTTGACAAACTCAGTCTTGATATCTCCAGATAGAATTTTTTCTCGAATGAAATGGCAGACAATTTCAATGTGTTTGGTCCTCTTATGAAAGACAGGATTAGAGCTAATATAAAGAGCAGCCTGATTGTCACATATGAGTGGCATTTGAGTGACATCTCCAAATTGCAATTCTTAAAGCAATTGCTTAAGCGAAACAAGTTCACAAGTGGCTAAAGTCATAACTATATATTCCGCTTCTACACTTGTCAATCTTGTGGCCTAACTTGCCGTAATGGTCACACTTGGGGCGTCCCTTCCCTGATTAGCGAGAAACATTGCAATCATCCCGCTGAGAGGCCAAGACTGAGGAATCATCAGCGTAAGCAAGTATATCAATGACTTGATTTCTTGGCACACGCAAGAAAGGCAGAACTAGTAGCGGTAAAGTTGGGCACAACAGGAGAACCCAAAATCAGCTCACGAACATGGGAATATTCATCAAAAAGTCTATGTAATGCCAACAACATGAATAACTTTGATTGTTGCTCAAGTTCTTCGACTGGAGTGGAGATAGGAGGTAATAGCTAATTAAACTCATGAAGAATGGCATGAATTTTGCCCAAATATTCAGCCACAGGACTAGGACTTCACGGAGCAACAACAGTGAGAAGATCCTCACAAACACCATAAAGACGTTGAGTGTCATTGGTACATAATAACTTTGCCTGTGTCCATACATCTGAACATATTTCATATGAACGAAACATTTGTTTCAACAAAGAGTTAATGGTGGACTTGATAATGATGCATAACTGGGCATCAATTTTCGTCTAGTGGGAAACTTCATCTGCAGCAATAGTAGTCACACCTGGGTGAGATGATCTTCATACCCCTGATTCTAGAGCCAAAGTTTGATGTCGGACACCCACGTCACATAATACGTGCCATCCAACTTGTCAATGGATAAATGTACATTGACGTAATTGGTATAGACGAAAGGGTCAAACACAGGGGTGCTTGAAGACAAGACACTGGAAGAGGCAGTGGAAGAAGCCATTGAGAGGCAAACGGCCAGTGACACGCCGTCATGCGTGGCAAAGAAGCGATTGCTGACAAAGCTTGCGGCGGCGCGTGAGAGCTTAATGGCAGCAATCTCAACAGCATTGGGGTTGCCTGGCCAAGACGAATAGAACCATGTGGTCATCGGAAGAAACAGAAACTCCGAAGGACAGCAACGGCGGCGGCAACAGTGGCGTCGGCGGCAGCGACAGCAGAAACAGCAACGATGAGTGTTAGGAAAACGATTACAGTAGTAAACTAACCTAAGCTCTAGATACCATGTTGAATAACATGAAAATGGGTTTAGGGATTAATCTCCCTTATGTAAAACATACACAAAGGATAGTGTCTTTATAATGATAATGGGCCAAGCCCAAAAATACAGAATGGGCTAAGCCCCAACTACTAGGGAAAATACTACATTAACTAACACTCTTCATGGACATCCTACTCGGTCTATTACGATGATCCACTCTGATCCTCCTCCTAGATCAGCAACTGTGGATCGTATTTCATCTGATACCACAGGAAACTTTGTTATTTTCAACGAATTTCTCAGATGGTATGAGGATTGTCAGAATTCTAATTCCACTACATTTGTCTCTGTTGCACGCACAGGTACATCATTCGTTGGCCTAACTCACTCTGATTCTACTTCCGGATATTGTGTCTCAATTGGTGGTAATTTGATCTCTTGGAAGAGCAAAAAACAAAGTGTTGTGGCAAGATCCAATACAGAAACAGAATATAGAGCTATGGCTTCAGCCACTTATGAACTTGTTTGGCTTAAGCAATTGCTTCAAGAATTACAATTTGGAGATGTCACTCAAATGACACTCATATGTGACAATCAAGTTGCTCTTCACATTAGCTCCAATCCTGTCTTTCATGAGATGACCAAATACATTGAATTGATTGTCATTTCATTCGAGAAAAAATTCTATCTGGGAACATCAAGACTAGGTTTGTCAATTTGAGTGATCAATTAGCAGATGTTTTCACTAAGTCTCTTCAAGGACCTAGAATTGACTATCTTTGTAACAAGCTTCGTAGATACGATTTATATGCACCAGCTTGAGAAAGAATGTTAGATAATGTAGTATTTCTTAGTAGTTGGGCTCAGCCCATTATGTATTTCTGGGTTTGGCCCATTGATTATAAATAAAACTATCCTTTGTGTATGTTTTACACAAGGGAAATTAATCCTAACCTATTTTCATGTTATTCAACACATTGCATTCGCATTGGAATTAGAATAGAAGAAATTAGTTCATCTAGAATTTTGGACAGTAGCATAGGTCAGATTTAGTTTGCATTCATTTCTATCATTCTTAGGATATCATCCACTATGCATTTAGATAGTATATGGTTCAGTTATATTAGATTTAGCTAATTTTCCCCACTCAAGTCACATCACGTACACTTTGATTACTTAATTGCTTGTTATATCCTTGGATTGATTCTTGGTTGACTCTATACTACACTAGAGAGGAAACCCATTATTTGTATAGGCTTGAGGCAACTACAATAGCTTATCAGGCCTAATTTTACCCCCAAATTGCTCCCATGACATACTTGAAAGAAAATCAATCTTCAGTTTAAAATCCAACATGTTTGAAATCTGAAGTACCAAGGCTCTTCTTGTTTTTCCAAAATTCTGCTAAAATAGAGATAATATTCAGAAGTTATTAAGCATCAAAAGAGTTTCCATTGATCTCCCAAAAACAGGGCCTTTTGTGGTGCAGTTTAATGATTAGTAAGTATCCTATCTGCCACAGGGTAAAACAAATACATTTCTTCAGCAGACTGTCTATAACAGGCATAACACAGGAAGAAAGGACGACAAAACAGAGGATTAGAAGCTGACATGAGAAATGCAACTGGTGGGAAAGGGAATAACCACCTGCACATGAGGCAGGCAGCATAAGATACCCAGGGGGAGAATTCTGTAAGAAGGAAATGAGACAATGAAAGGGGAAACGAGGAGAAAGAATGAAGTCAAGAAAGAACTATGTAGAGAGAATTGGAGGGATTAAGGTCCCTTGATTGACTAGTAGCTATCTGTATTTCTTTCCATAGATTGTGTCATTTTTTTGTTAACCTGAATTGATGATACTGACTTCAGTCAGAAGCAATAAATATACATCGTATACAGTTTTTTTCTTTCTTAGATCTGATCCAGTTTCAATCAATTTACAAACTAGACAGTAGACACTTAACTGAAAGTGACAATTGATATACATAGTAAAAGAAAAGTAATAAAAGAGAATTCAAGATAATGAAACCAAAGAAAGAGGTAGAAGAAACCTGACCCCAAATAAAGCCAATGAATCAACAACAGCCTTTGATGGTTTCCCTTGTACTGAAATAGATGAATGATCCAGAGCATTCAGTTTTGTTTACTGTAGATAAGCCTTTCATATTGAGAAATAAATAATTTATACTGTACAAAAGGAAAAATACAAAAGCTACTTACCAAAAATTACAGGCAGGACAATGAGGCAAGTAAGAGAAGCCATGCTCACCAGAAATGAACAGCCCAACGCATTCAACCAAAGGCCTACAACAAAAATAAATGAACTACATAAACATCAAATTTGAAACAATCTGAATATTCAACCTTCCAGAAATACCATGAATGGGACTTTTCTTTTCCTGTTACTGAGATGACAAGTTAGCTAAAAGAAATCTGTTTTTAATAGACAGAACTATGCACTTCTATGTGTATTGAAAAAGTGTATGTGTCTCAAGTTGAACTGATCCAATTACACTTCTATGTGCATTGCAAAAGTGTATGTGTCTCAACTTGAACTGATCCAATTGCACTTCTGTCGAACATGTGAAACCATACTGATCTGCCATAACAGGACTGAGATAAACAGACAGTTTTCCCCTAATTGGAGGTCTCGGCTGGTAGTCCCTCATCCCATAAAGTCATTTCTCACTGAATAACCACACTATACAACATAAATTAAACAAACAAAAAAAAATTCCAAGTTTCGTAGGGAAATATTTACGTTAACTTGGTGACTTTTATACATGTTATTTAAGCCTCTGCCGTACATTTGTTGAATCCCAATTGCGTCATTCTAATTAAAAATACTATCACAAGTTGCACTAAACACAGGCTTCATCATTTCAACTCTACAATGACAACAAAGCATTCTACATCAGTCTATAAACCCTCTATACTCTCTGCACGTAAAAAAGCTACATCAGCTAGGACAACATCTCCCCTCGAAGCTTCTAAGATCTAATTCCTTTAATCTGGCAATCAAATAATCTCACTGACCTACTTCACACGAGTTGCCTTTGAAATTACGAATGTTCAAATCGTCACATAGGGCTTATCGCACAGCAGAAAACACCCAAAAAAAAAAGTAACGGAAGGGTGAGAAAGACGTGAGTTAAAATCCATAAACATACTCAAACCCGATAGTTCTGAAGTATCGAGATGGTCATGGTCATGGTCATGTTGATGCGGAAAGCCAAAACCGTATAGTTTCATATCCTCCTCCTCCGCTAACTCTTCGGGAAGCTTCGACCTGCCTTCAATCTTGTCCTTATGGTCATGCGCATGGTCATGGTGATGATGATGGTCATGGTCATGGTGCTCTTCACAGTGATGATGGACATCGGATCCACAGAACCCGGAATGGGAATGGGAGTGAGACTGATGCGCTATTCCCAGATCCAAACACGATAGAAGAGCCAAACAGAGGAAAAGGAATGCCAAATAATCCACACTCTTCTTACCCAATGCCATGGAATCGGAAAGAATTGAAGAAGAGAACGTTAGTATAGAGTTGAATTAGGAGCGGGACTTGCAAGTGCCTTCGATTGTGATGAAGCAAACAATGACTAAAAAAAGGATTATAATGCCCACTATGATTCCGAACGTTACGACATCCATATTTAGAGTGTGTGCTACCAATCTAACATTTTCTTTTTCTTTTCAAAATTTTAGGCATTAATTTCAGGTTCCCTTCCCTTCCTGATTCAGGTTGAGGCTGCAGGGGACAACGCATCGGTGCACCGTAGACTGCCCTGCCCCTACCTTTATTTATTTTTTACTGTCTTGTGTCTTTGTTATAAGTTACCTTAAGTTTTAAGTGGTAATTCTAGAAGACATTTTATACTTTTATATGGGTAAAATAGGTAAATCGGTATTTTTTTTTCTTAAAAATTAGGTTAAAATAGTCCGTTGGTTCTCGTTTTTGTAGTAAAATCTCAATTTGATTCTCGTATTTTTATTAGTTTCAAAGGTCCTCATTTTTGTAAATTAGTATCAATTAAGTCATTTCCATTAGTAGAGAACTAAGGTGTAACGTGTCACCTTCTCGGTTTTTTCAATTTTTTTAATTTTTTTTAATTTCTTTTTTAATTTTTTTAAAAAAATATTTATGCCACGTGTCAGGTTTGTAGTGTGTCACGTGTCAATCTAATATGGTGACACGTGTCAAATTATTGTATGAATCTCAATTTGGTCCTCATATTTGTTAATTTGATTTGATTTCAGTCCCAAATTTTTTTAAAATAA
>Ga0099823_1000301_pt1 | contig 30080 bp, 28 predicted proteins | sample CowpearedBW_FD_76831 | JGI IMG/M metagenome (GOLD analysis project Ga0099823, IMG submission 76831) | Root nodule microbial communities of legume samples collected from California, USA - Cow pea red BW | ecosystem: Host-associated > Plants > Roots > Nodule | place: USA: California | collected...
AAGAAACAGGCTCACCTGGCAATTGCCAGCTACATCCATGGGTTTTACAACAGCTGTCGACTGCATTCAGCACTGGGTTACCGTTCACCGAACGAATACGCAAAAGGCTTAAGGCAGTTGGCTCTGTAGCCAGCTTCTTGGCGTCCGCTATCACGGGGCAGGCCCATATTTTCCCTCTAGCAAACCCTTGAAAATCAAGGGCTTAGCGAAAAATTACCTTTCCCATTACCTTTCTATTACCTCTATTTGTAACCAGCGAAGGCCAGTAAATACGGGGCCTCCAGCACTACCCATCCTCCACAGTTACGCTTGTTACTCTTTTTTCGAGACCACCCCCTATCTCTGCCAATTAACCGTTCAGGATCAGCTCTGCGCCGGCCAAGTACCGCTTGGGTGCAGGGTTTCGCAGAAGACCAGACGCACCAGTTCTCCCCAGCAGCCCAATAGCCAGGCCGGCTGCCCAGGTGCGCAGAGGCGCAGAAATTCCGACACGTTTAGCCCGCAGGCGTGGCGGGGGGACGAGGGCGCGCGCCGGGGTCAGCTTTAGCTGCAGGAGGCTCGCGCATCAGTAGTCAGCGACTACACTGCGCTCACCTAATGCCAACACAATCAAAAACACGTATACTGTATGAACGTACAGCGACCATTTTGGTTGAATGATGTAAAACGTTGTGATAACGGTGTAGTAATAGTTGTCATAACCGCTATAATCTCGCGCCGTCCGCAATGGCCACGGCTCGGATGAGATAGCAGATACAGGAGGGCTAAATGATTGTTTCTACGCAGAAAGCGGTTGAATTTGCGAAGCAGGCACTGCAGCTCGCCTGGGATGGCAATCTCCCTGTCAAGCCTGAGGTGATTGCCCAGGCACTTGTCGTGTTTAAAAAGGACGACGCAACTGGCGCAGTGGAGAACGTGCCTATTCGGGTACGCCGGCAGAACTCTTTTTCGCTCGGCACTGCCAGCGGCCAGGCATCCTTGGAGAACACCAGCGAAGGCTGGGCGTATTTTTGCGACTACAACGGCGACGAGATCAGTTACCGAAACCGATTCACGGTCGCGCATGAACTGGGGCATGTGTTGCTTCGCCACGTGCACGAAGGCAAGAATCGCCTACGTGACTCCACGTTTGGCAACTCCGACCCGGTAGAGCGAGCGGCCAACACTTTTGCGGCTGAGCTGATCATGCCAGAGCAAAAGGTCCGTGAGATGTTCATCGGTTCGCCCACCGTTCAGCAGTTGGCGGAAGCTTTCGGCGTGTCCAACGCTGCGATGTCATATCGGTTGCAGAATCTTGGCCTTGTTCGATGAGCGACGGGACTGACGAAAGCGCAGGATTTGGCGCGAGCGACTTGGGGGGGCCTCGACATGCCTCTCCAAGTCAGGCGTCTTCTCCTGATGCGGGACTTACAAACGAATCTATCAAGCGAATGGCATGGAGCCGTTGGTTCGCATTTGGTGCACTTTTTGTGATGTCCGCGTCAGCTATTGGGTGCTTGGGATTTGCTATGTATGTCGGGTGCCACTTCCTAGGGGCGTACGACAAACATCAGGAATTCATGACCAAGTCTCCCCAGCAGGTTGTCGCCGTAGCAGCTCAACCCGCATTGAAAGCTCCTGCCAAGGATGTAAAACCGTCCAAAACGGCTTCGAGTCAATCAGTTGAACCACCTGTCAAACCTGACAATGCCAGCAATGAGAAGCTGTATTTCACTATGCTAGCGCCGCTTATCCCGGCATCGTTCTCATCCGCTCTAGCGATCATCCTGTTCATCACAATCGCGCGATTTGTCACGAACTTCGTACGAATCGGGAAGGAAAGCACAGAGAAGGAGACCCCTGAAGATTACGGGGCCATCGCTGTGCTAGTTCAGGAAATCGGTAAGCTCATAAAGACGATGCGAGGTAAGTGAGCCCGCCCCGCCCTTATGCGCCCATTGGCACATAAGGGTGGAACCGGACTACCTCATCGCCAAGCCACTCGTTGATCTGCAGGAGCCGGGCCTGCTCGGGCTCTAGCTCGTTTAGAGCCCATACCTCAGTAGCATCCCTCACCGAGCCGAATCCCCCAGCGTTCTGTGGCACCACCCCCATCAACTGCGGAGGAATCCGGAGCATGGCCAGCTGGTCGTCACGGCTGATGTTCTTGATCGCGCCAAAGTCATCCTTCGCCGCCACCTCGCTGATCGGGATCAGCTGAATGCCGTCCTTCTTACCATTGGGCGCGTACATGAACAGGTTGCGTAAGTTGCCCGGGCCCTTGCTGCTCTTCATTGCCGTCCGCAGAGCGGAGCGACACCGATAGGGAAAGCCTCAAGCACCTATGCGGGGCGTTTCACGAAAGTTCCCAGTTCAAGAAACTGGCTAAGAAAACCCGTGATGATTACGAGTACAGCAGGGGTGTGCTGCTGGCCACTCCAACAAAGCTGAAGAAACCGCTGGGCGATCTCTCAGTGCGCAAATTTACTTCGGCCCTAGTACAACGCCTATCCGAGCTTGCAAATGGCAAGATCGAGAAATTCACCTTGGACGCCATGATGGACATGCTGGACAAGCTCGGCTTTCGCACCAGCCTGACCCTGCCCTCGAACGATGCCGGTTCACCGCCCCAGATCGTGATCACTCAAACGCCTGGCAGCTAAACCCTGTATCCCATTTTTCTCAGTTCTTGCTTCACGCTCTTCGGCGACCTGCATCGCGTGCCGGTCGGGCCTGTTGGTCGTTTTTACGAACGAATGCAACACGACGACCATGTCTGCAAATTTGGCCACATACACGCATCGGAATGCAGGGCTGCCGTTGATGATGAGCTCAATCGCACCCGCCCCGACCGACTCGGTCAACGACTTGATCGGCCGCTCTGGGTCCTGGCCATACTGGATGCGTCGCAGCCACGGCGAGATGCAGTATTGGGGACGGCATGGATGCCAAGAGGAGCGAATCTAGCGCAGTGGCTTGCAGTTGGCGGAATTAGAAATATTTCGCGGTCTACCCTGAAATATCGTGTTTCTCTCGCCCGCTGAAATCAGTTCGACCTCATTTGGGGCCGGCTACATTCATGTTGTACCCCGCCGCATGCAGTGGCCTTGCTTGGGCAGATCTACGCGATCACTGGCAAATTCGACTTGGTGTTCGCGGGGGTTGCCGCACTCAGGACGATGGCTACGACACCAAGGCGGACATCTGCGGCCACGGGTTCCGAGCCATGGCATGCAGTGCGCTGGTCGAGCCTGGGTTGTGGTCGGAGACGGCTATCGAGCCTGTCAAACCACCCCATGCATGAAGAACTCAACCGGTACGCTGAAAAACTCAGCAAAGCCCTTTATCTGGGCAACCGTCATCTTCCGCTTGTTGTTCAGAATCTCGGATACCGCGCTCTGGGTCGCTATCGCCGACAGGTCCTTCTGCTTCACGCCCCTGTCCGACAGCAGAAAGGCCAACGCTTCGGCCTGGCTCGCGAACGGCACCAATACAGACTCACTCTCATACTCGTAGACGCGGTCCGCTACCATCTCGGCAAAGCGTGCCGCAGCGTGGCCTTCGCTGTCCGCATGGGAGTAGAGCTCGTCGATCAATGCCATGCGTGCCTCAAGCTCGGCATCGTCCTTGATGGGGTCATGGCAGGCGGCTAGAAGCTGGGCCATGGTTGCCATCTGAGTGTTCAGGCCATCGAGCATGGGTGAAATATTAGCGATGAAGGCATCTAGTCCATTGGCTTCAATTTTATCCCGCTTCATGTTGTCACCTGTCGAATTGAAATATCGCGCGGCCCAGGTTGCTACCTGATATCGCTTCTGCACCATTTGTCGTACTCGGCGTGCGACAGAATGGCCTTGATGTAGAGAGTGCCCGTTCGCGCATTGAGCCACGCGATCAGGCGGCATTCGTTTTTCTTGATATCGAACACGTAGATATCAAGCGGCCCTTTGCGGCTGGCGGGCCTAAGTTCTGAGTGGGGGATGCGATCAACACTCCAGCCAGACACAGTGACCCACGTCTGCCTCAACTGTTCAAAAGATTCAAACCGCAGCGTCGCCCTGTCGAAGGTCGTCAGCCACAAGCTTAGGGGCGCTTTCCACTGGCCGTGGGCTTCAATCGCCTTGGTTACCGCCGCTTTCGTTATGACCCGCATTGTGTTGTCCCGGCGCACCAACATAGGGTGGAAAATATCTCTGATCCAGATATCTGTCAACCAGATATCTGGATGCGCGATGTACGGTGACCTGGCGATCGCCAATGGATTGATGCCCGTCAAACGAAGGGCTGGTCGAGAGGTTTACCTTCAGATCAGGCAGCCCTGAGGGAGGTTGAGCATGGCCAAGAGATTCCCCACAAACCCTCGCCACCCCGAGCGTATCTGCTGGGGTTGCGACCTGTACTGCCCTGCCAAGGCGCTAGCCTGTGGCAATGGCGCAGACCGGACCATGCATCCGGTGGAGCTGTTTGGCGAGGATTGGGATAGCTTCGAGGGCCAGCTGGAGAAGCCGGTTGATCCAGGGCAAGCGGTAAAGCCCAGGTAAGAAAGGGCCGCTTGGCGGCCCTGCGCAGGCCTTGAACCCAGCGCTGGCTCTATGGGACCGGGCTTGCCCGCGAAGCTGGCGATGCGCGTGCAGGCACCGGCTTCGCCGGTGTTCGCGGGTGAACCCGCTCCTACAGGTACAGCGCCAGGCCTTGTGGAAGGGCTTGATCAGAACGCGGTGCTTACCGTCAACGACAGGTTACGCGGGTCGCCGTAGATCGCCCCGGCATAGAACCCGTACTGGCTGTAGTAGTGCTTGTCGAACATGTTGTTGGCGTTGAGGCTGACACTGGTGTTGTCGGTGAGCTGATACTTGGCCATGGCATTCCAGATGGCATAACCGGACCAGTTCACGTCAGTGGCACCATTGCTCACACCGTTCGTAGGCTGGCCAGCCGGGCTGGAGATGGCGCGGATGTTGGTCTGCGCAGTCACGCCGGCGCCCAGGGTCAGGCGGTCGAGCGGGCCGCTCAGGCGGTAGGTGGTGGAGGCCTTGAACAGGTGCGACGGGTCGCTGCGGCCGTCGCTGTCGACGCGGCGGAAGTGCAGATAGGTGTAGCCGGCGTAGACGTTCCAGTTGGGGGTCAGGGCGCCTGCGACTTCCAGGTCGATACCGTCGGTTTCCTGCCCGGAGCCGGCCTTGTAGGCGCTGCCGCCGGTCGGGGTGGTCAGGTCGCCGTCCAGCACGGCCTTGTTTTCCTGCTTGGTGCGGAAGTAGGCCGCCGAGGCGTTCAGGCGGCCATCGAACCACTCACCCTTGATACCGGTCTCGTAGCTTTGCCCACGAATCGGCTCGACCTTGCTGCCACTGCTGGTTTCAGAGGTTTGCGGGGTGAAGATGTCGGTGTAGCTGGCGTATACCGAGTAGTTGTCATTGAGGTCATACACCGCGCCCAGGTAAGGGGTGACGATGCCGTTTTCTTCCTGGCTGCTGCGCTCGCCAGCCACGCTGCGGGTGACCGAGGAATAGTTGCTGGTGCGCACGCCCACGATTACCGATAGCGGGTCGGTGATGCTCAGGCGGGTGGCGGCGTACATGCCCTGCAGGCGAGTGGTGGTCTTGCTGTGAAGGCCGGTGCGCGAGGCGATGAGGTCGTAGTCGTCATCCACGCCATTGTGCCAGTCGGTGACCGGGAAGCCGTTGTTGGCGCGGAACTGGCAACCCAGTGCAGGCGCGCTGGTCATGCCGTCGCCGACCATGGTGCAGGTGTACTGAGGCGACCAGCCGACGGTGCGGCTGTCGTTGTAGCCGACCATGGCCTGGTGGGTGCGGCCAAACAGCTGGAACGGGCCGGACAGGTCGATCTGCGCCGACTGCTGGGTGGTGTCGCTGGAGCTGTGCAAACCATTCAGCACGGCGCCGCTGCCGTCCTGGTCCCAATAGCCACCGTAGCTGCCGCGCCCAGCTGAGTTCACCTTGGCAAGGCCGCGATGGTTCAGGGCTTCGGTGGTGGCTTGGGCGGCTTTCAGGTCCAGGGTCCAGTCGTTGTCGAAGCGGTGCTCCAGCGAGCCGAACGCAGTGCGGGTGGTGTACTCGCCAAAGCTCCAGCTGGGCACCACGTTGGTGCTGCGCGGCAAGTCGGTCTTGCTGCCGTCGCGGTACCAGATCGGGATGTTCGCGCCCCAGCCGCCACCCACGACCTTGTTGTATTCATACTGGTAACCGGCGCCCAAGGTAGTGGCGTCGTCCAGGTCGAACTCGAAATTGGCCAACGCGGCGCGGGAACGTTCGGACTGGTTGTCGCGGAAGGAGTTGGCATCCTGCTGGGTCATCACGAAGCGCGAACGCAGGCGGCCATCTTCGGACAGCGGCAGGTTCAAGTCCGCCCCCAGACGACGCTTGTCCCAGCTGCCATAAGTGGCATAAGCGCTGCCGCCGAAGGTTTTGGTCGGTGCCTTGCGGATCAGGTTGACGGTGGCCGAGGGGTCGCCGGTGCCGCCCAGCAGGCCGTTGGCGCCGCGCACGATGTCGATGCGTTCGTACAGGTCCATGTTCAGCGCATTGCCGCTGCCACTGAAATCGGAGCCGCCCTGGGTCTGCAGGCCATCGACCTTCCAGTTGCTGATCGAGTAACCACGCGCGCGGTAGTCGGTGCGCCCACCCACCTCGGACTTGTTGGCCGTTACGCCTGGGGCGGTTTCCAATGCCTGCTCGATGGTATGGATGTCGCGGTCATCCATCTGCTGGCGGGTGATGGTGGTAACCGATTGCGGTGTCTGCCGTGGCGTCAGTGCCAGGCCAGTGGAGCTGCGGGTGCTCTCGACCGTGTAGCCCAACTGGCCGGCATCGTCGGCAGGCAGTACTGCGCTGTCTTCGATCTGTGTGGCGTCGAGTTCAAGGGGTTTGCCGTCGGCAGCCACTGCACCACCGCTGATGGCGACGGCGACGCAGAAGGCCAGCGGCTTGAGGCAATTGCCGCTTTGACTGAAGGGGGTGAACACTGGCGTGATGCTTTGGGGATTCATTTGGGAAGGCTTCGTATTTGCAGATGATTTTTTGTTAGGATTCTAGGGATCAGCCCTCCGGGCTCCAGACCCGACATGTACGGGGATGTAATTGAACGTAACGAGCGCCGCCGGCCCTCACCTAACAGGTGTTTTTCTGCATGAGCACGACCCTGCTGGTTGTCGATGATGACGACGAGATCCGCGAACTTCTTTGTGATTACCTGACCGATGCCGGCTACAGCGTGCTGGCGGCAGCCGACGGTCAACAGATGCGTGACCAGCTGGCCCGGCACAAAGTGGAGCTGGTGGTGCTCGACCTGATGCTGCCGGGTGAGGACGGCCTTAGCCTGTGCAGGCAGTTGCAGGCCACACCTGGGTTGGCAGTGATCATGCTGTCAGCCAAGGGCAGCACGCTGGACCGCATCATCGGCCTGGAAGTAGGCGCCGACGACTATCTGGCCAAGCCCTTCGAACCACGCGAACTGATCGCCCGGATCAAAGCCGTACTGCGTCGTCCGCAACGCCTGGGCACCTCTGCCGAAGAACCCGTGGTGGACGCCCAGCTGTTCGCAGGCTTTCGCCTGGAACACGTCAAGCGCCTGCTCACCCGCCCGGATGGCGAGACCCTGACCCTGCCGCGCTCCGACTACCGCGTGCTGCGCGAACTGCTGGAAGCCAACAACCGAGTGGTCTCCCGTGACCAACTGACCCGCAGCGCGTTCGGCCGCGACCACCTGCCCGACGACCGTTCCGTGGACATGTGTGTCAGCCGCCTGCGCCAGCAGCTGCGCCGGGCGCCGGCGGGGACCGCGCAAATCCTGACCATCCGTAACGAAGGCTACCTGCTGAGTCTCGCCCCCCTCGCGGCTGGTGTCTGACATGCGCTGGTTTCACCGGCTATGGCCCCGCACCTTGTTTGGTCAACTGCTGCTGATCATGGTCAGTGGCACGCTGGTGATCCAGTTGATGTCGAGCAGCATCTGGTTCGACGTGCGTTTCGCTCAGGCGCTAGAGGTGCCCGTACGACTGGTTGCTGCACGCAGCGCCCCCCTGATTGCCCAGGCCGACTGCCACGGCGGTACGCTGCAGGCGCCAGCCCACTACCAGCTTCACTGCGTCGAAAGCCCGCCTGCGCAAGAGCATGACGAGCGCCGCGGGCACAGGCGGGTCGAGCTGTTGTTGCAGCAGGCCCTGAAGTACGAGCTGGGGCATGCCCAGGACGTACGCCTGATGCACGTGCAACTCACCGACGAGTTGGGCCAGCCGATCGTCTGGCGCAGCCTGTTCGGCCTGCGCACAGCCCAGGCGCATATCCAGTTCGCGGTGCCGTTACCCGATGGCCACTGGCTGACCGTTGCGGGCCAGGAACTGCAGGGCTGGAGCGGCGAGTCGGCCTGGGTGCTGATCAGCGATTACCTGCTGCGGGTGTATGCGCTGCGCATCGTCGCGGTGTTGCTGGTGTGCCTGGTTGCCGTGCGCCTGTGCCTGCGCCCGTTGCGGCGCCTGGCCGATGCCGCACGCGGCCTGGGCAGCAACCTCGAGCAGCCTCCCCTGGCACTGGATGGCCCAGAGGAAGTGCGCCAGGCGGCGCAGGCATTCAACGCGATGCAGCAGCGGCTGATTGCCATGGTCAACGACAAGGCCTACTTCCTGGCCGCCGTGTCTCATGACCTGCGCACCCCACTGACCCGCATGCGCCTGCGTCTGGAGCGATTACCCGATGACGAACACCGCCAGCGCCTGCGGCAGAACATCACGCAGATGGACGATATGATTGGTCAGGTTCTGGACTACCTGCGTGCGGGGGAGCAGCGGAATCTGCAGCAGGTGGACCTGGACCGATTGGTTGCGCGCCAGTGTGCGGACCTGGCCACTGCCGTAGAACCACTTCCGGTGCACGGCAAGGCGGGCAGCTTGCGGGTAGATGCCTTGCTGTTGCAGCGCTGCCTGCAAAACTTGTTGGTCAACGCGTTGCGCTACGCCAAGAAGATTTCAGTCACGTTGGAACGGGCCACCACAGGTGTATTGATCCATATCGACGACTGCGGGCCAGGGATTGCCCCGGGCCTGCTGGCGACCATTACCGACCCCTTCGTGCGCGGTGACGGGTCGCGTAACCAGGCGTCCGGCGGATATGGGTTGGGGTTGAGCATTGCCCAGCGGATCGCCACCAGCCATGGGGGTGAGCTGATGCTGTCGAACCGTGAGAGCGGTGGGTTGCGGGTCAGCATACTGCTGCCAGGCTAACGCGATCTTCTGTGGAAGCGGCCTTGTGTCGCGATGGGCTGCGCAGCAGCCCCGACGATTAGTGCCGTGACACCAATATCTGGGGCTGCTACGCAGCCCATCGCGACACAAGGCCGCTCCCACAAAATAGGGCTGCGCAGACCTGGGAATTCGCAATCAGGTAACAGTCTTTTACCGATTACCCAGGTTTTCCGTCCCCTGCGTTTGCCTATCCTATGCCCGGTCATCCTGCCTGCGATGGACCCATGAAACACTCTCTTCCCAGCCGCTACGCCTGCCTCGTACTCTGCCTTGTCTTCACTTTCGCCAGCCTGCCCCTGCTGGCCCAACATGCCTGGCTGTGGCCGGTAACGCTGATCACCGCGCTGCTCAGCCTGGTCGGCCTGAATGACCTGCGTCAAAGCCACCATGCGGTGCGACGCAACTACCCGATCCTGGGCAATATCCGTTACCTGATCGAAACCATCCGCCCGGAAATCCGCCAGTACCTGATCGAAGGTGACGACGACAAGCTGCCGTTCTCCCGCTCGCAACGCTCGCTGGTCTACGCCCGCGCCAAGAACGAAAGCGCCGAGAAAGCGTTCGGCACACTCAACGACGCCTACAAACCTGGTTTCGAATTCATCAGCCATTCCATGCTACCGGTGGCCACGCCAGACCCTGCGTCGTTCCGCATTGCCATCGGCGGGCCGCAATGCCGAGTGCCCTACTCGGCCTCGATCTTCAACATCTCGGCGATGAGTTTCGGCGCCCTCAGCGCCAACGCCATCGCTGCGCTCAACCGCGGCGCGCGCATGGGCCGGTTTGCCCATGACACTGGCGAGGGCAGTATCAGCCCATACCACCGTGAACACGGCGGCGACCTGATCTGGGAAATCGGCAGCGGCTACTTCGGCTGCCGCACCGAGGACGGTCGTTTCGACCCACAGCGCTTCGCCGAACAAGCCCGCTCGGCACAGGTGAAGATGATTGAGATCAAGCTCAGCCAGGGCGCCAAGCCTGGCCACGGCGGCATTTTACCGGGGCACAAGGTCAGCCCCGAAATTGCCGAGACCCGTGGCGTACGTGTAGGCGAGGACTGCATCTCGCCGGCGGCGCACAGCGCCTTCCGCACACCGGTCGAGCTGCTGCAGTTCGTAGCCGGCCTGCGCGAGCTTTCGGGCGGCAAACCCGTGGGCTTCAAGTTCTGCCTGGGCCACCCTTGGGAATTCATGGGCATTGCCAAGGCCATGCTCGCCACCGGCATCACCCCTGACTTCATCGTTGTCGATGGCAAGGAAGGTGGCACCGGCGCGGCACCGCGCGAGTTCAGCGACAACATGGGCGTGCCAATGCGCGAAGGCCTGATGTTCGTGCACAACACGTTGGTCGGCCTGAACCTACGCTCCAGCATCCGCATTGGTGCGGCGGGCAAGATCGTCAGCGCCTTCGACATTGCCAGCGTATTGGCCATCGGCGCTGACTGGGTCAATTCGGCACGCGGTTTCATGTTTGCCATTGGTTGTATTCAGTCGCAGAGCTGCCACACCAACAAGTGCCCGACCGGCGTGGCGACCCAAGACCCTCTGCGCCAGCGCGCCCTGGTGGTGCCAGACAAGGCCGAGCGGGTAGCCAGCTTCCACCGCAACACACTGCACGCGCTGGCCGAGATGTTGGCTGCCGCAGGCCTGGAGCACCCTTCGGAGCTCAAGCCCAAGCACCTGGCACGGCGCATCAGCCCCAGCGAAATCGGGTTGTTTTCGGACTTGCACACATTCCTCAAGCCGGGCGAATTACTCAGTGGCTCGATCGAAAGCGAGTTTTATGCGCGGATGTGGCGGATGGCGCGTAGCGACAGTTTTGCGCCGGAGACCGTAAGCCCAGCGCCGGCTCAACCAGTAACCGTTCGCCGAAAAGAGACAGCCCCGGCATAGGCCGGGGCTGTTCGATACATCAGATCAGAATCAGAAGATGCTGATCGGGTACTCGACGAATACGCGGACTTCGTTGCCGTCGTCGTTGTAACCGTTCTGCTGCACGGCGTTGTTGGTACGCAAGAACGAGCTACGCAGTTTGATCGACAGGTCCTTGGCCGGGCCGTCCTGCACCACGTAACGGATCTGGTTGAAGATCTCGCGCTCTTTACCTTCGCCGAAGCCTTGCGGGTTGGCGACGTTACGGGTGTTGATGTTGTCACCCACCACGTAGGCCAGCTTGTAGGTCAGGCCCGGAATGCCATAGGCACCGAAGTCCAGGCCGTAGCCAAGCTGCCAGGAGCGCTCGTCTTCGGCGTTGAAGTCGGACCAGTACGAGTTGGCCAGGTAGATGGTGGAACCACCGTCACCCTGACGGCCTGCGTTCTGATACCCGCCGTAGTTATAGCCAGTGCTACCGGTGCTGCGCTGGTGGGCAATTGTGAACGAGTGCGGGCCATAGGCGTAAGTGGCCGCCAGGCTCCAAATTGTGTTGGAGTCACCGGTCAGCTCGGCAGCCTTGACATGCTTGTTGTTGATGTCCGACTTGTAGCCGTTGAAGTCCAGGGTCAGGGACTGGTCGCTGGCGATCGGGAAGACGTAGTTCAAGCCCAGGTAGTGCTTCTTCATCACATCTTCGTTGTCGGCGGTGTACAGCGAAGCGGTGAAGTTGTCGGTGAACTTGTAGCTGCCACCTAAGACGTTGATCGACTTCAGGCCACCACCATCACGGCGCTCTTGCGCGCTTCCTGGGTGAAGCGGCCGGCGTTCAGTTCCAGGCCCTGAATCTCTTTGGAGGTGATCAGGGTGCCGGTGAAGCTTTCTGGCAGCAGGCGTGCATCGTCGTACTGCAGCACTGGCAGTGCTGGCATCTGGTCACCGTACTTCAGCACGGTGTTGGAAATGCGGAACTTCACAGCAGCACCACCACGCGCCAGGTTGTGCGGCGAGCTGGCGTTGCCTTCGGCATTGGTGGTTTCGTGCGGTTTGAAGAAGTCGACGCCGCCACCACCGTTGTGGCCTTTGCCGCCATCCAGGCGCACGGCGTACAGGCCGAATGCGTCAACACCGACGCCAACGGTACCCTGGGTGAAACCGGAGGAGAAGTTGGCGATGAACGCCTGGCCCCATTCGATCTGGTCGTCGGTGCCATGCTTCTTGTCACGGTTGATGTAGGCGTTGCGCAGAAGGACGTTGGCGTGACTGTCCTCGATGAAGCCCTTGCTGTCAGCCTGGTCATTGGCCTGAGCCTGGGTCGCGGCGATCATCGCCAGGGCGACCAGGCTGATCCTGGTTTTCAACATGTTGTTTTCCTTATTTCTTAATCAAAAACGCTCTGCAATATGACGCCAGGAACCAACGCCCCTTCGTAGGTTCGACGCTATGCGGATCCAGCCGGGCGGGCCGACCGGTAAGTTTACGGCGGCCCTTGGCAGCAGCTTGGCCAATACCATGGCCAGCAGGCGTTGGCCGAATCCTAGCCGTGTGCGATTACAAATGTCAAAAAGTCGTGAAATGCAGGTTGATATAACCAAAATCACCGACCTGTCTGGTGCATTTCCATGCAGGTTTGCGCTATCAGCGGGCAATTTATCTTGTGTAGGAAATTGCCTTTTGATCGGGCGAACAATTTCCTGAAAGCAGGCAAAGCGTGGCCGTAGAGGTAGTTACAAACAGATACATATGTAAAGACAACCCTTTACAAATACCCGAGCAAGAGCAAATAACAAGCATTACCATCCGCACTTTATTTTCAACTGCTCGCCCGGATGTGCCCATGCTTGTACCCTGCCGCCTTTCACCCCTGACGCTCGGCCTGTCGCTGCTGTTCAGCGCTAGCCTGGCCAGCGCCGCCACCACCACACTGCCGGAGTCGTCGGTAACCGCCGACAGCGAGCGCGAGAAGGACAACCCGCGGGTCAAGGAGGTAAGCACTGCAACCCGCACCTCGACGCCCGTGCGTTATGTGCCGCAGGCCATCGATACGGTGAAAACCGCCAATGTGCTGGATTACGGCAGCAACACGCTGGGCAAGGCGCTGGAGGGTATTCCCAACGTCAGCAGCGGCGCCGACACCCGTTTTGACAGCGTACGCATCCGCGGCTTCGAGGCCAGCAACGACTTTTATCTGGACGGTATCCGCGACGACAGCCAATACATCCGCGACCTGCACAACATCGCGCGGGTCGAAGTGCTGAAGGGGCCTGCGGCGGTGCTGTATGGCCGTGGCAGCCAGGGCGGCATCGTCAACAGGGTCAGCAAGGCACCAGAGCCGGGTCGCCGCTCGACCATCGAAGCGCAGGCCGGCAGCGAAGACCTGCGCAGCCTGTATGCCGACCTCAGCGCCGACCCCAGCGACACGGTCAGCCTACGCCTGAACATGGGCAACCAGGACAACAACAGCTTTCGCGAGGGTGTCGACGGCAGCCGCCAACTGTTCGCCCCGTCGATCAGCTGGCAGATCACCCCCGACCTGAACTGGCTGGTGCAGTACGAATACAGCCGCTACAACCGCACACCAGACCGGGGCATCCCGAGTGTCAACGGCCGCCCGGCAGACGTCAGCCGCAGCGCCACCTACGGCGACCATCGCGACTACATTGACGACCGCGCCCAATCGCTGCGCTCGCGCCTGAACTACCAGTTGAACGAAACCTGGCAGCTGCGCCACACCCTGGGCCTGTTCAAACTCGACAGCGAGTTCGACAATACCTATGTCACGGGCTACAACGCCGGCACCAATACCTTGACCCGCCAACGCTGGCAGCAGGACCTGAACACCCGCAACCTGTTCAATAACCTGGAGGCCGAGGGCGACTTCGACACCTTGGGCCTTGAACACAAGCTGCTGCTGGGCCTGGAGTTCGGCAACCAGCGGCGCGACCCGCTGCTATACAGCGCCGGCAGCCAGAACCTGCCAGGCCTGGGCAAACCCAGCCAGCCGCACAATGGTACGTTGGCGGTATCGAGCAACAACCACACCGTGGTCGACAGCCGCGGGGTTTATCTGCAGGACCAGATTCGCCTGAACGATCAGTGGCAGGTTCTCGGCGGCGTACGCTTTGACCAGTTAGAAGTGGAAACCACCAACAAGGATGGCTTGCGCGAACCGCAGGACAGCAACAGCACCAGCCCACGCCTGGGCGTGGTCTACACGCCATGGCGCGACCATTCGTTCTACGCCTCGTGGAGCAAGACTTTCTCGCCGGTGGGCGGAGGCTTGATCGGCATCACCCCGGGGGCGCCGGGCAATACCAACGACACCCGTCCGGAGCAGACCCGGCAGAAGGAAATCGGGGTGAAAAGTGACTGGCTCGACCAGCGCCTGACCACCACCCTGGCCATCTACGAGCTGGAACTTTACAACCGCCGCACCCGCGACCCGAACGACCCGAACATCATCTTGCTCAGCGGCATGCAGCGTTCGCGCGGCATCGAGCTGACTGCCACCGGCAACATCGTCGGCAACTGGTATGTACGCGGCGGCATTGGCCTGCAGGATGCGATCATCGTCAAGGACAATAACGGCCAGGAAGGCAACCGCATCAATGACGTGGCCAAGCGCAATGGCAGCCTGTTCGTGACCTGGAAGCCAGAACTGGGGTGGTACGCCGAAACCGGGCTGACACTGGTGGGCGAACGTTATGCGGACAACCAGAACACCACGGTATTGCCAGGGTATGGCCGTTGGGATGCACTGGCGGGGTATCGGACCCATGACTGGGATGTGCGGGCGGCATTGAGCAACATTGCTGACAAGACCTACTACAGCTCGGCGACCAGTGCGGCGCAGATCCAGGTGGGCGATCCGCGTAGCCTTGTGGTGACGGGTAGCTACAGTTTCTGATCTTAGTTGCCTGTACCTGCCTCTTCGCGAGCATGCCTGCGAAGAGGCAGGTACAGGTGCAATCAATCAGTGCCACACCGCCATCAGCGCCTGCATCTCTGCTTCGCTGATCAACCCTTGGGGGTATCGCCCGGCAAGCAGACGTCGTGGGTCGGTCGAGTCGGTCGTCCTGACCCTGATGCTTCCATGGTGTTTCAACCGCTTCGCCAAAAGCCTGAGCGATTGGCGATCAACTGCCGATGGGCGCAAAGCCGACTCACTTGCTGCGTTCATGTCCACACGTACTCCCTGGCCCGTGAGCGGCTAATTTACGTAGGTATTGTTACAGATCAGAGGCGCGGCCTGGCCGTGCCATCTCGCTATCTGCTTGAAAAACAATACAAAACGTATGCCAGCTCGGGCCTCCGGGCGTCGCCCGCGCAAAAAAGAGGCCCGTCACATGACGGGCCTCTTTATTCATCACGCGCTCAGCGCTTGACCGGCGCCGGCTGCTGTTGGGTCAGGCAGTGGATGTTGCCGCCCCCCAAGAGCAGCTCGCGGCCCGGGATCATCACCACATCATGGTCGGGGAAGATCCTTGCCAGGATCGCTCTGGCTTCGGCATCTGCCGGGTCGTCGAAGCTTGGGGCAATGATGCCACCGTTAACAATCAGGAAGTTCACGTACGAACCCGCCAGGCGCACCGACGGGTCACGCTCCTGGCTGCCGGCGACCTGGTCGACACCGGCGCACTCTTCGGCGGTGGCGAACAGCGGGCCCGGGATCGGCATCTTGTGCACGATGAACTCGCGGCCCTTGGCGTCGCGGGTGTTCTTCAGCACATCCATGGCCGCGTGGCAGCGCGCATAGTTGGGGTCGTTGGAATCATCGGTCCAGGCCAGTAACACTTCGCCCGGGCGCACGTAACAGCAGAAGTTGTCGACGTGACCGTCGGTCTCGTCGTTGTACAAGCCATCAGGCAGCCATACCACGGTGTCGACCGCCAAGTGATCGCGCAGCACCGCTTCGATCTGCTCGCGGCTCAGGTGCGGGTTGCGGTTGCGGTTGAGCAGGCATTCCTCAGTGGTGATCACGGTGCCTTCACCGTCTACGTGGATCGAACCACCTTCAAGCACAAAACCTTCGGTCTGGTAGCGCTGGCAGCGCTCCATTTCCAGCACCTTGGCGGCCAGTTCCTCGTCGCGGTTCCAGGGTGCGTACAGGCCGCCGTCGAAGCCGCCCCAGGCATTGAAGCCCCAATCGACACCGCGCACTTCGCCATGGCCGTCGATGACAAAGGTCGGGCCGGTATCACGCACACAGGCATCGTCGTTGCTGATTTCAACCACACGAATGTTCGGCTGGTCGAGTTGGCGCCGGGCGTTTTCGTACTGGCCGGCGGAGGCCGCGACGGTCACAGGTTCGAAACGGGCAATGGCTTTGGCCAGGGTTACGTGGGCAGCCTGCGCCGGCTTGCCGCCCAGGCGCCAGTTGTCCGGGCGCTACGGCCAGACCATCCACACCTGAGTCTGCGGGGCCCACTCGGCGGGCATGTGGAAACCATCGGCACGGGGCGTGGAATTGAGGGTTTTCATGGGTGACCTCTGTGATGGCCCTGAGCCGGGTGTGCTGGGGCGTTTGCCAATTTATAACCGATATATATCGATATTTGAAGCCTGATAATCGAAGAATGCCGCGCCATTCGGCGAATTTAAATCGATAACAATCGATACCAGTCAGCGCTGGTCTGGTGAAAGGAGCGGCCTGCTGTCTACCATAGCCACACCTTATGCATCCTGTTACAGCTACGCGCGGAAATTTCCGGCAAGGCCGACTAGGGTCAATACTTGAACGACGGGCCAGCGAGCCGCTATGAACATCATCCCTACAGCAATCCCTGAAGTACTGATCATCGAGCCGAAGGTGTTCGCTGACAGCCGTGGTTTTTTCTTCGAGGCATTCAACGCCCGTGAGTTCTCACAGCAAACCGGCGTGAACGTGGAGTTCGTTCAGGACAACCACTCGCGCTCCATCAAGGGCGTGCTGCGTGGGCTGCACTACCAGGTGGCAAACACCCAGGGCAAGCTGGTGCGCGTGGTGCACGGGGAGATCCGCGATATCGCCGTGGACGTGCGCAAAAGCTCGCCAACATTCGGCAAATGGGTCGCGGTGCACCTGTCAGCCGACAACCATCGCCAGCTGTGGATTCCGCCTGGCTTCGCCCACGGTTTTGCGGTGATGAGTGAATCGGCCGAGTTCCTCTACAAGACCACCGACTACTACAACCCGGGCGCCGACCGCTGCATCCGCTGGGACGACCCGCAACTGGCCATCGACTGGGGGCTGCAGCAGCCTCCGCTGTTGTCGGACAAGGACAAGGTAGGCCTGCCATTGGCAGAGGCGGAACTGCTGCCTTAACTAGCGCATAATTGCGTCAGACTTTTCTGGCGCATTTACCTGATGATTGCAAAGCCCACGCCCCCACGCCGTCCCCGCTGGCGCAGCCTGGCCCTGCTGGCGCTGATCTTGGCCCCATTACTGTGGCCCCTGCATCACTTGGCCGAACGCTATTACCAGGAAGAACTGGCCTCGCAGAACCGCCAGACCCTCGACCTGTATGTGGCCAACCTGCTCGGCACCCTGCACCGCTACGAGACCTTGCCGCAAATTCTCGGCGACTTGCCGGCGCTGCGTGGCGTGCTGGCCGACCCTTTCCGCCTGGAAGCGGTGACCAACGCCAACCGCCTGCTCAAGGACATCGTGCAGCAGACCGGTGCCGAGGTGATGTACCTGATGGACGTCAGCGGCAACACCTTGGCCGCCTCGAATTGGGACAAGCACGACAGCTTCGTCGGCCGAAACTTCGCCTTCCGCCCCTACTTCAACGAAGCCATGGCTGGCCACCTGGGCCGCTTCTTCGGCCAGGGCACCACCTCGGCCAAGCGCGGCTACTTCTTTGCCGCGGCCGTGCGGGACCGCGAGCGGATCGTCGGGGTGCTGGTGGTCAAGGTCGATCTCGACCACACCGAAACCCTGTGGGGCCGTACGCCCGAGCAGCTGCTGCTGACCGATCACAATGGCGTGGTCATCCTGACTTCACGGCCCGACTGGCGCTTCCGTGCTACCCGCACGCTGACCGACGCCGAGCGCCAGGCCATCATCGCCATCCAGCCCTATCCGACCCAAGCCCCACAGCCGCTGGTTCTCAACCCGCAGGCCTGGATCACCCAGACCCGCGACATCAAGGAAACTGGCTGGCAAGTCAGCATCCTTGCCCCGCGCACGCTGGTTGATCGCTCGGTGCAGACGGTAATGGCCATCGGTGCCGGCACGCTGCTGGTACTGATGTTGCTGGCAGGCCTGGTGATGCAACGGCGGCGCCATTACATCGACCGCATCGACTTCGAAGCCCGTGGCCGCCAGGAACTGGAAAAGCGCGTGGCCGAACGCACCGCCGACCTTGAAGGCCTGAATACCCGCCTGAAAAATGCCGTGCTGGAGCGCGAAAACGCTCAGCAAGAGGCAGTGCGCGCACAGGACGAACTGGTGCAGGCCGGCAAGCTGTCGGTGCTCGGCACCATGTCGGCCAGTATCAGCCATGAGTTGAACCAGCCCCTGGCCGCCATCCGCAGCTACGCAGAAAACGCCGAGATCCTGCTCGACCACCAACGTACCGAAGACGCCCGCGGCAACCTCAAGCTGATCGGCGAGCTGACCGGGCGCATGGCCTCAATCATTGCCCACCTGCGTGCCTTCGCCCGTCGTGACCGCCATGCCCCGGAGAGCGTGGCCCTGCAGCCGGCCCTGGACGATGCCCTGGCGCTGCTAGCCAAGCGCCGCCGGGCGATGGCCGTAGAGCTGATCCGCGATCTGCCGGAAGCCACCTTGTGGGTACAGGCCGGCGAAACGCGCCTGCGCCAGGTGCTAGGCAACCTGCTGGCCAATGCCCTCGACGCCCTGACCGAAAAAGCCAACCCGCGCCGCCTGTGGCTAAGTGCCGAGCAGCGTGATGACTGCGTCTACCTGTACATCCGTGACAACGGACCCGGCTTCAGCCGCCAGGCCCTGGAGCACGCCAAGGAGCCGTTTTTCACCACCAAGACCCGTACCCAGGGCTTGGGCCTGGGGCTGGCCATCTGTGAAAGCCTGATGCGCGCCCTGGGCGGTGAACTGCTGCTGGCCAACCACCCGGAAGGTGGTGCAATGCTGACCCTCCAGCTGCGTGTGGCCGCATCTGGCGCTACTTTGCCCAATTCGGAGGACCCCTCGGCATGACCACCGAGACACTGATCGACAGCCGAGCCCAGGTCATCCTGGTCGACGATGACCCCCACCTGCGCCAAGCCTTGAGCCAGACCCTGGACCTGGCCGGGCTCAAGGTAGTCGCCCTGCCCGAAGCCCAAGGCCTGGCCGAACGTATCGAGGCCGACTGGCCAGGCGTGGTGGTCAGCGACATCCGCATGCCGGGCATCGATGGCCTGCAGTTGCTGGAACAACTGCACGGCCGCGACAGCGAACTGCCGGTGCTGCTGATAACCGGCCATGGCGATGTGCCGCTGGCGGTGCAGGCGATGCGTGCCGGGGCTTATGACTTCCTGGAAAAACCCTTTGCCACAGACGCCCTGCTCGACAGCGTACGCCGCGCCCTGGCCTTGCGCCGACTGGTGCTGGACAACCGTAGCCTGCGCCTGGCACTGAGCGACCGCCAGCAACTGGCAACCCGCCTGGTCGGCCATTCACCGGCCATGCTGCGCCTGCGCGAGCAGATCGGCGCCTTGGCCGGCACCCGCGCCGACGTGTTGATTCTGGGTGAGACGGGCGCTGGCAAAGAGGTGGTGGCCCGCGCGCTGCACGACCTGTCCAGCCGCAGCGAAGGGCCGTTCGTGGCGATCAACGCCGGCGCGCTGGCCGAGTCGGTGGTCGAAAGCGAACTGTTCGGCCACGAGCCCGGTGCGTTCACCGGCGCGCAGAAACGCCGTATCGGCAAGTTCGAATTTGCCAACGGCGGCACGCTGTTCCTCGACGAAATCGAGAGCATGAGCCTGGATGTACAGGTGAAGCTACTGCGCATGCTGCAGGAGCGGGTGGTCGAACGCCTGGGCGGCAACCAGTTGATCCCGCTGGACATCCGCATCATAGCCGCCACCAAGGAAGACCTGCGTCAGGCTGCCGACCAAGGGCGTTTCCGCGCGGACCTGTATTACCGCCTGAACGTGGCGCCGCTGCGTATTCCGCCACTGCGTGAACGCGGCGACGACATATTGGTGTTGTTCCAGCATTTCGCCGATGCTGCCAGCCAACGTCATGGCCTGTCGCCGCATGCGCTGCAACCCGCGCAACGCGCCCTGCTGCTGCGTCATGACTGGCCAGGCAACGTCCGCGAGCTACAGAACGCCGCCGAGCGTTTCGCCCTTGGCCTGGAACTGGCACTCGATGGCCAGGCACCCTCGGCAGCAGCGCCGGCAGCGCCCATGCTCAGCGGCAACCTCAGCGAACAGGTCGAGCAGTTCGAACGTTCGCTGATCGCCGCCGAACTGGCCCAGCCACACGGCTCCATGCGGAGCCTGGCCGAAGCACTGGGTATCCCCCGCAAAACCCTGCATGACAAGCTGCGCAAGCATGGCTTGAACTTCGACGGCGGCAGCGGCGGGCATGACGATCAAGAGGACAACCGTTAATGAGCACCAATAGCCAGTACCTGCAGTCCGTACTGCACAGCGACATCCCCCTGACCCGCGAGATGGGCCTGGAAGTGATCGATTGGCAGCAGCACACCCTGCGCCTGCAACTGCCGCTGGCGGCCAACGTCAACCACAAAAGCACCATGTTCGGCGGCAGCCTGTACTGCGCAGCAGTGCTGGTGGGTTGGGGCTGGCTGCACCTGCGCCTGCGTGAACTGGGGATCGATGACGGGCATATCGTCATCCAGGAAGGGCAGATCAGCTACCCGTTGCCAGTGACCGGCACGGCAGTGGCGCGTTGTGCCGCGCCAGACGAGAAAACCTGGGAGCGGTTCCTGACCCTGTACCAGCGCCGTGGGCGGGCGCGGTTGACGTTGGAAACCACCGTGAGCAATGCCGGAAGTGACGAGCCTGCAGTGAAATTCAGCGGCCAGTACGTTCTGCACCGCTAGTACGACTAACGCGGCCTTTGTGGGAGCGGCCTTGCGTCGCGAAAGGGCCGCAAAGCGGCCCCAGGATTTCAGCTTCGCCGCCAGAATTGCCGGGGCCGCTTTGCGGCCCTTTCGCGACGCAAGGCCGCTCCCACAGGATCGTGCCAGGCAGTTAGATGAGGTTCAGGAAGGCCTGGCGCCATGCAGCATTGGCAGGCAATGCCAGGAAATGCGGATTGAGCAGCGACTCGCGTGGCGGATACCGGAACGGCAAGCCATCCAGCCCGATCACTTCACCACCGGCCCCCTCCACCACACCCTGCGCCGCAGCAGTGTCCCACTGCGAAGTCGGCGCCAGGCGCGGATAACAATCGGCGCTGCCCTCGGCCAGCAGGCAGAACTTCAACGAGCTGCCGATATTGGCCAGCTCCAGCTCGCCCACCGCAGCCCCAAGGCCGGCCAACAGCGCTTCCTGCTCCGGGCTGGAATGCCGACGGCTGGCCACCACGGTAAAACGCTCGCCCTGCGCGGGTGCGTTGCGTACTTGGATCAGCTGGGCTGCCTCACCGGCATCTGCACGCCAGGCCCCCATGCCGCGCCCACCAAAATAGCAGCGCCCATTGGTGGGCATCGACACCACGCCAAACACCACCTCGCCGTTCTCGATCAGGGCGATGTTGACCGTGAACTCTTCACTGCCGGCAATGAATTCCTTGGTGCCATCCAGCGGATCGACCAGCCACCAGCGGCTCCAGCTTTGCCGCTCGGCCAGCGCAATATTGCAGTCCTCTTCGGACAGCACCGGAATCTGCGGCGCCAGCGCCAGCAGACCATCGGCAATTACCCGGTGCGCGGCCAGGTCGGCGGCGGTAACCGGCGAATCGTCGGCCTTGTTGGTTACCGCGACATCGGCGCGCCAGAATGGCAGGATCGCCTCGCCTGCCGTCAGCGCCAGCTTGACCACTTCGTGCATCAGTTGCAGGTCGTTCATAGCTCCAGCAGCCCCCGCTGAATCAGCAGGTCACGGGCCAGGTACAGCGCCGCCAGGGCGCGACCCTCGGTGAACTGCGGATGCATGGCCAAGGCCGACAACTCACGCAGGTTGACCTTGTCGACCCGCATCGGCTCGGGCTCGTCGCCTTCCAGGCGCTCTTCGTACAGGTCGCTGGCCAGCACCACCTGAATCTTCTGGCTCATGTAGCCCGGCGACAGCGACAGTTCCGTCAGGTGCTCCAGCTGGCGTGCGCCAAAACCGGCTTCTTCCTTGAGCTCCCGGTCGGCTGCCGCCAGCACGTCTTCGCCCGGCTCGATCAGGCCCTTGGGCAACGACAGCTCGTATTCATCGGTGCCACCGCAGTATTCCTCCACCAGCACGGCGTGCTCGGCATCGAGCATGGCCACGATCATCACCGCGCCGTAGCCGTTACCCCGGCCCACCAGGCGCTCATAGGTGCGCTCGGCGCCATTGCTGAAGCGCAGCTGTACGGCTTCGACGCGGAACAGGCGGCTACTGGCGACAATTTCGCGGCTGAGTACGGTGGGTTTCTGGCGCATGGGGCGGCTCCTTGGCGTGAACGGGTTACTATACCGTGGCTTGCCGACTGATCGAGAGTTTCCCATGCCTGTTCTTCCCTGGTCTGCCATCGATACCGTCCTGCTGGACATGGATGGCACCCTGCTCGACCTGCATTACGACAACCGCTTCTGGCTGGACCACCTGCCCCAGCGCTATGCCGAGCTGCACGGTGTTAGCCGGGCCATGGCCGAAATGGAGCTGCAACCGCTGTTCGAACGCAATGCCGGCACATTGAACTGGTACTGCCTGGACTTCTGGAGCCGCGAGCTACGCCTGCCCATTCGCGAGCTGAAGCGGGAAATTGCCGACCTGATTGCCCTGCGCCCGGATGCCGATACCTTCCTGGCGGCGATTCGCCAGGCCGGCAAGCGTGTCGTGATGATCACCAATGCCCACCGTGACTCGCTGTCGCTGAAGCTGGAACGGGTGGAGCTGGCACCGTACTTCGAGCGGCTGATCAGCTCGCACGACTATGGCTACCCGAAGGAAAGCCCGCAGTTCTGGGATGCCCTGCAGGCGGATATCGGCTTCGAACCAGAACGCAGCCTGTTCATTGATGACACGCTGGCGATTCTGCGCAGTGCACGGCGGTTTGGTGTGGGGCACTTGCTGGCGGTGCGCCAGCCAGATAGCAAAGCAGGGCCGCGGGATACTGAAGAGTTTGCGGCGGTCGAGGATTACCGGGAGTTACTGGTAGGCCTATGAGGCCCTCTTCGCGGGTGAACCCGCTCCTACAGATACTGCGCCAGCCGTGAGAGGGCGCTCAACCTGTGGGAGCGAGCATGCCCGCGAAGAGGCCGGCACAGACTTCAGCGATCAGTCAGGAATACGCAGCACCTGCCCCGGATAGATCTTGTCCGGGTGCTTGAGCATCGGCTTGTTGGCCTCGAAAATCTTGTTGTACTGGTTGGCACTGCCATACACGACCACGGCAATGGCTGAAAGTGTGTCGCCCGATTTCACAGTGACGAACCTTGCCGCCTGGACTACCGGCCCGGTCACGGTGATCTGGTCCTCGACACTGGCCACGCCGCTGATGTTGCCCGCCGCCAGGATGATCTTCTCCTTCTCTTCCTGGCTGGCCACTTCACCCTTGAGGATGATCTTGTCTCCTTCTACAGTGGCCGTGATGTTGGGGTTGCCCAGGCCGACAGCTTCCACGTGTTTCTTAAGCTGCTCTTCGGCATTGGCGTTGCCAGGGGTCAGCAGGTCGATCAACTTCTCGCCGGCTTCCTTCACGAAACTGAACAGGCTCATTGCGCTCTCCTTGTTGACGAAACCTTGGACACAGGAGTCTAGGCCAGCTTTACCACTCCCGCCCTGCGCGACCAATCGACGCGGTCTATCAAGGCATAGACCCTAGCGATTAGACGCCGCCGGCCCGCACGCCTAGGCTTGTGCTATCAGAAAGCCGCCGGTATTCAGCGCCCCGATGAACAGCAAGCCTCCGGTCTGCGCGGCCTCATCGCCCTTGTCCATGCCCGCCGCCAGCAACACCTACGATTACGTCCAGCTCAGCGACGCCAAACGCGACAGCACCCCGCTGGCCGAGGAAGTGGCCCTGGCCATTGTCTATAACGGCCTCAACCAGGCGGTGATGCTGGTCAGTCCTACCGATCTGGAAGACTTCGCGGTCGGTTTCAGCGTCGGCAGCGGCATTGTCGAAGGCACCGCAGAAATCTACGACCTCAAGCTTTCCGGCAGCGGCTCGGCAATGTACGCCGACCTGGAAATCTCCAGCCGGGCGTTCTGGAACCTGAAAAACCAGCGCCGCCAACTGGCCGGCACCAGCGGTTGCGGCCTGTGTGGGGTCGAGGCCCTGGAGCAGGCGCTGCCGGATCTGGCCGTGTTGCCGGGTGCGCCCCTGCCCCCGGCCCAGTGGCTGGTCGGCCTGCGCGAGCGCATCGACGCCTTCCAGCCACTGGGCCAGCATTGCGGCGCCGTACATGCAGCACTGTTCATGGACCGCCAAGGCGAACTGCTGCTCGGCCGCGAAGACATCGGCCGGCACAACGCCCTCGACAAACTGATTGGTGCCCTGCTGCGGCAACGCATCGACAGCCAGGGTGGCTTGGCCATCGTCACCAGCCGCTGCAGCCTGGAGCTGATCCAGAAAGTACTGCGTGCCGGCATCCAGACCCTGGTCAGCCTGTCAGCGCCCACCGGCCTTGCCCTGCAATGGGCACGCAAGCACAACCTCAACCTTATCCATTTGCCCAAGCACAGCGCACCGCGGGTCTACAGCCCAGCGGCGGAGTCGTAACAGTCGTGACCTCGTACCAACATCTTCCGGACAACGCCCCAGCCTCCCCTCCTCGCTACAAGCCCTACCACGGCCCCGCCGGCGGTTGGGGCGCACTGCGTAGCGTGGCCAAGGCATGGGTCGGCAGCGATAACGCGCTGAAGAACATTCGCGCCCTGCTCAAGACCAACCAGAACGGCGGTTTCGACTGCCCCGGCTGCGCCTGGGGGGATTCGCCGGAAAGCGGCATGGTCAAGTTCTGCGAGAACGGCGCCAAGGCGGTGAACTGGGAAGCTACCAAGCGCCGTGTCGATGCAGCCTTCTTCGCCCGTTACAGCGTCACCTCGCTGCTGCAGCAGAGCGACTACTGGTTGGAGTACCAAGGGCGCCTGACCGAACCGATGGTCTACGACGCACCCAGCGACCGTTACCTGCCGATCAGCTGGGATGCCGCCTTCGCCCTGATCGCCCGCGAACTGAACAAGCTGGCCAACCCTGACCAGGCCGAATTCTATACCTCGGGACGTGCCAGCAACGAAGCGGCGTACCTGTACCAACTGTTCGTGCGCGCCTACGGCACCAACAACTTCCCTGACTGCTCGAACATGTGCCATGAGGCCAGCGGCGTGGCATTGGGGCAAAGCGTCGGGGTCGGCAAGGGTACAGTCACCTTCGACGACTTCGAGCACGCCGACTCTATTTTTGTCTGGGGCCAGAACCCCGGCACCAATCACCCGCGCATGCTCGACCCACTGCGCGATGCGGTAAAACGTGGCGCCCAGGTGGTGTGCATCAACCCGCTCAAGGAGCGTGGTCTGGAGCGCTTCCAGCACCCCCAGAACCCACTGGAAATGCTGACCAACAGTGACCGTCCGACCAACACCGCCTTCTTCCGCCCGGCCCTGGGTGGCGACATGGCGATGCTGCGTGGCATGGCCAAGTTCGCCCTGCAATGGGAACGCGAAGCCCAGGCCAACGGCGAACCGGCCGTGTTCGACCACGCCTTCATCGCCGAACATGGCCATGGCGTCGATGAGTACCTGGCCGTGGTGGACGCCACGCCGTGGTCGCACATCCAGGCACAATCCGGCCTGACCTTGGCGGATATAGAACTGGCCGCGCGCATGTACTGCCGCGGCAAGCGGGTGATCATGTGCTGGGCGATGGGCATCACCCAACACCGTCATTCGGTGCCGACCATTCAGGAAATCGTCAACCTGCAGATGCTGCGTGGCAACATCGGCGTGCCCGGCGCCGGCCTGTGCCCGGTGCGTGGCCACAGCAACGTGCAGGGTGACCGCACCATGGGCATCAACGAGCGCCCGCCAGAGGCGCTGCTGGATGCCATCGAAAAGCGCTATGGCTTCCCCGTGCCGCGGCGCAATGGCCATAACACCGTCGAAGCCATTCACGCGATGCTCGATGGCCGGGCCAAGGTTTTCATCGGCTTGGGCGGCAACTTCGCCCAAGCCACACCCGACACTGAGCGTACCGCCCAGGCGCTGCGCAACTGCGAGCTGACCGTGCACATCAGCACCAAGCTCAACCGTAGCCACCTGGTCCATGGCAAGCAGGCACTGATCCTGCCGTGCCTGGGCCGCACCGACATCGACCTGCAGGCCGACGGGCCGCAGGCAGTCACGGTGGAAGACTCGTTCAGCATGGTCCACGCTTCCAACGGCCAGCTGAAGCCGCTGTCGACGCAAATGCGCTCGGAACCTGCAGTGATCGCTGGCATCGCCGCCGCCACGCTGGGCAAGCAACCGGTGGACTGGCACTGGCTGGTGGCTGACTACGACCGCATTCGCGATCTGATCGGCGACACCATTGCCGGTTTCAGCGGCTTTAACCAGCGCCTGCGTAATCCGGGTGGCTTCTATCTGGGCAACAGCGCGGCCAGCCGCGAATGGGCGACCAGCACCGGCCGCGCCAACTTCAAGGCCAACCTGCTGCCCGACACGCTGCTTGACGAACGCGTACGGGCCAGCGGCCAGTTGCCAGACTTGATCATGCAATCGATGCGCTCGCACGATCAGTACAACACCACTATCTACGGCCTGGACGACCGCTACCGCGGTGTGCGCGGCCAACGCGAGGTGCTGTTCGCCAACGAAGCCGACATCATCCGCCTGGGCTTCCAGCCGGGGCAGAAGGTCGACATCGTTTCGCTGTGGGGGGATGAACATGTGCGCCGGGTGCAAGGCTTTACCCTGCTGGCCTTCGACATACCTGCCGGGCAGGCGGCGGCGTATTACCCGGAGGTGAACCCGCTGGTGCCACTGGAGAGCATTGGTGTTGGTAGCCATACGCCAACATCGAAGTTCATTGCCATCAAGCTGGAGCGTGCGCGCGAGGACGGGCGTATCCTGTAAAAATGAAAAAAGCCCTGTTCCGTGGCGGCTCAGGGCTTTGTCATAAAGGTCTCAGACAGCCTAAAAACGATAAAGTTTCATAGTAAATACAGCAAGTTAGAGAATTGTGTACAACTCGTGTTACTCGTCGGATTTCCGTTGCCAGCCACGTCTCTTAGCCTCAAATTCGCCTCGTCATCCCTATGAGGCTCTCTTGATGAAGAAGTACTCCTCGATTCTGTTGTTGTCTTTCAGCTTGCTCAGCGGCGTTGCCATGGCAGGCGGCACCACCGAGGCCGGCATTGGCGGCGCATTGGGTGGGGTACTGGGCTCTGTCGTGGGCAACTCCATCGGTGGCAGCACCGGCGGCGCCATTGGTGCCGGTCTGGGCGGTGCGGCAGGTGGCGCCCTGGGCGCAGACAAACGCCAGCGTGGTGAGGCCGCTATCGGCGGCGCGCTGGGCGCTGCAGGTGGTAACGTGGTCGGTCGCTCCGTGGGCGGCACCACGGGTAGCTACATTGGCGCGGCAGCCGGCGGTGGTGCCGGTGGTGCGCTGGGTAACTACCTGGGCAAAGAGGCCGACGAAGACGATTACCGCGATGGCCGCCGCTATCGTCGCGGCTACGACGACGACCGTCGTCACTGGGACCGTGGTCACCACTATGGCCACCGCAAGCACAAGCGCCACTGGCGCGACTAACGCCTGAGGGCCCTGCCCCCGGCAACAAAAGCCCCGCCCCTGCCAGCGGGGCTTTTTTATGCCTGCCGCTCCAGCACGAGGCCGGACAGAATCACCTGCAGCGCCTCTGGCAACGCCACAGGCCGGCCACTGTCGCGCTCGATGAACACCTGCACTACCGTGCCTGCTGCGCACGCCTCCGGTTCGCCCGGGCGATACAGCGCCAGCCGGTACTCTACCGTGCTGCCCGCCAGTCGCGTCACTCCCAACCCCACCTCCAACAAATCCGGGAAGCCCGGTAGCGCGTAGAAATCCGCAGCCGAACTGACCACGAAGGCGGCCAGTTCACCGTGCCGCAGGTCCAGTTCGGCCTGCTCGACGAGAAACGCCTGGATCGCGGTTTCAAAAAAACCGTGCACCGTTGCACCGGCGATGTGGCCGTTCAGGTCGTTGTCCTGGGGGCGGGTGAGGATCGGGTGGAAGTGGGAGAAGGCAGTGCGCTGAGGGGCTTCGGTCATCTGGCTGGCTCTTGTCTTCGCTATGGATGCCGACAGTGAAACAGAAAAAACAGACTTTCGCTGCCTATGCGGGCCCCTTCGCGGGCAAGCCCGCTCCTACAACGGCCTGCGCTCACCACCGATCAGTGTGTAGGAGCGGGTTTACCCGCGAATACGATGGCGGCCGCGACGGTGAACCACGGGTGGAAATTGGCCAGCAGGCCCGGCCCTTTCGCGGGTAAACCCGCTCCTACACGACGGCCTGCGCCCACCACCGATCAGTGTGTAGGAGCGGGTTTACCCGCGAATACGATGGCGGCTGCGACGGTGAACCACGGGTGGAAATTGGCCAGCACGTCCAGCCTTTTCGCGGGTAATCCCGCATCCACAAAAAAGCCGCCCCTGGGGGCGGCTTTCTCGTTGCGGCTGGGCTCGGCTTACAGCTGCGGGCCAGCGGCTTTGATGGCGTCGGAAACTTCGAACTTCTTGAAGTTTTCGATGAACAGCTTGGCCAGACCTTTGGCAGCCTCGTCGTAGGCCGCTTTGTCAGCCCAGTTGGTGCGCGGGTTGAGCAGTTCGGTTTCAACGCCCGGAACGGCCTTCGGCACGTCCAGGTTGATGATGTCCAGGTGCTCGGTTTCGGCACCGACCAATGCGCCGCTCTGGATGGCAGCGATCACGGCACGGGTGGTGGGGATGCTGAAGCGCTTGCCAACGCCGTAGCCACCACCAGTCCAGCCGGTGTTGACCAGGTAGACCTTGGAGTTGAAACCATTGATACGCTTGATCAGCAGCTCAGCGTACTCGCCAGCCGGACGCGGGAAGAACGGTGCGCCGAAGCAGGTGGTGAAGGTCGACTTGATGCCGCCGCCCGAGCCCATTTCAGTGGAACCGACCAGCGCGGTGTAGCCGGACAGGAAGTGGTAGGCCGCCTGCTCGTTGTTCAGGATCGAAACCGGAGGCAGAACACCTGTCAGGTCGCAGGTGAGGAAGATCACTGCGTTAGGCTCGCCGCCCAGGTTCGCTTCCGAACGCTTGGCAACGTGCTCCAGCGGGTAGGCCGCACGGCTGTTCTGAGTCAGGCTGACGTCGGTGTAATCGGCGTGCTTGTTGGCGTCGAGAACGACGTTTTCCAGTACTGCGCCGTGCTTGATGGCTTTCCAGATGACCGGCTCGTTCTTTTCGGACAAGTCGATGCACTTGGCGTAGCAGCCGCCTTCCATGTTGAAGACAACGCCTTCGCCCCAACCGTGCTCGTCGTCACCGATCAGGTAACGGCTTTCGTCAGCCGAAAGGGTGGTCTTGCCAGTACCGGACAGGCCGAAGAACAAGGTCACATCGCCTTCTTCGCCGATGTTGGCTGCGCAGTGCATTGGCAGTACGTCGGCAGCCGGCAGCAGGAAGTTCTGCACCGAGAACATGGCTTTCTTCATTTCGCCGGCGTAGCGCATGCCAGCGATCAGCACTTTCTTCTGGGCGAAGTTGATGATCACGCAACCGTCGGAGTTGGTGCCGTCACGCTCAGGCTCGCACACGAAGTTGGCGACGTTGAGGATCTGCCACTGGTCGCGGCCAGCCGGGTTGAACTGCTCCGGGTTGATGAACAGGCAACGACCGAACAGGTTCTGCCA
>Ga0099823_1000305_pt1 | contig 30036 bp, 5 predicted proteins | sample CowpearedBW_FD_76831 | JGI IMG/M metagenome (GOLD analysis project Ga0099823, IMG submission 76831) | Root nodule microbial communities of legume samples collected from California, USA - Cow pea red BW | ecosystem: Host-associated > Plants > Roots > Nodule | place: USA: California | collected...
TGATGTAAGATATAACTGAAGTTTTAAATTTCCTACCTTTTTGGGAAATTATGTTTAATGAATATGAGTATGTTTTCCTTTTATTATTATTTTTCCAAGTAATATTCCTGGAGGTATGTTACATAACACAATAAAATTGGATTAAAAACATATTTGAATAAAGGTTGAGTTCAAAGTTAAAAAGATGTGTTGAAGCTAGATTTCACCACTTTGTCCCTCTCTTGTACTGATTTAGTCACCATATACAAAGCTACAATCATTCATGTCTTGGGAGTTCTCTTTAAATGTAACTCTAAGTCCATTCTTGGCACCTAGAGCCTAGGATAATTAAACTTCAGTATAATTCTTCAGTGACTCTTTTTGAATGAATCACCTACATTAAGATTAAGACTCTATAACCAGCTAGAGCCTTAGATATATTTCTAGCATCTAAAAGCAGAAGGAGAATTAGTTGGACTACAACTTGGAATCAGTTCTCACTCAATCCCAAGCTAGGGAAATAAGATGAGTGATCAATTCATCCAACAAAGCATAAACTAATTCACAAACATATAATGAAAGCATACTTTGGTAAATATAATAGTAGCAATACAAGAGATTTAACTCCTCACGATAGATGCAAACAATACAATATATTGAAGATTCATCCTCTATTTTACCCTTAAATAATGTTTACTAAGCACAGGGGGGAAGTGTCTACAAAAGTTCTCTAAAAGTCTCTCAAAAGAACCCATCTAAAAGTTTGTCTAAATAGGGATGTAACTTTATTTTTATAAATTGTCCAGAACAGTGCTCAGCAGTGCACTTGTGACTTCAACTGTAGAGGTTTCCTTCCTAAGTGGGTTTTTCTTTGTAGCTTAGGCCTCATGCTCTAGTGCTACAACTCTTGAGATAACTTCATAAAGAAGCAATCTTCATGACTTAGACTCAAATTCAGTGCTTGAGGTTTCCCATTACAATGGATTTGCTTTCGTGGTTCAAGCCTCAACTTTGCTGCTCAGTTACACTAGTGTCAGTTTTGCCCATAATTGCTTAAAATTCATCCATTTTCTTTATTTTTCCACTTTGACTCTATTAATATTGGAAATTGCAAAACAAGCTAAATTGGAGTGATTTATACAAAAATTCAATAAAATCAAAACAAGATAAATGTCAAATTCATCTCAAAATTATCTCATATTAGGCACTTATCAATGCCTAGTGTCTTAATCAAGAGTGACCATTGCCTAAAAATTACTATGTCTTAACCAAGAGATATTAGTTCCAAATAATACTCAGTGAATTAGATAGGAATGACAAAGGTCAAAAAAATATTAGACATATTTAGCCAAGAGTGATTAAGTTCTAAAAAATATTTGATATGTTTAGCCAAAAATGACTGAGTTCCAAAAAAATATTGAAGTTTTTGGCCTAATGTTTGGATTAATAGCCATGAGCAATTGTATTTCAAGTAATTCTTATTTGTATCTTTGCGATAGTAATTTAGCGAAAATTTGATTGGGAACTTGATATAGTTTGCACTATAAGAAGATGAACAGGTATAAAATTTAAATCTAAGTCTTTCTTTCTTTTACCCTTGTTCATTGCATATTATCATAATACACAAACTAAAAGACGGAGCTTTATGAACCAAGCTTTAAAAAAATAAATTTGACTCCATGTCAAACTTTAGATTGATGAGGAAGATGAGAACGATCTTTCTTACCACGATATTCCCATGATTTGTAACTAAATCTTTAAGTTATATTTTAATGTAAAGTAAAAGTTCAAAGCTTTCCTTGCTGTTAATGAAAAGCTAACAAACTTAAATTTCTGAAAGAAAAAAAAAATGACATGTTGCAAGCATGACCTTAAAAAGTTTTTTCAATTATCTAAGGCTTTAAACTTTTTATTCTGGATTAAATATTTTGTTAGTCCATAAACTTCAAACATGAAATTATAATTCATTCTTTTTTCAAATTTTTATATATTTTAGTTCTCAAATTTTAAAAATAAATAAATATAATATAGTCTTATTAACTTAATAATATTTTTTTTTTTACAAAACAGTGTTACATACTTATATTTGAGATATTTATATTATTTGATATACATTCTAGTTCAAGTATCATTCTGAAATCTTATTTAATAAATTTAATAAATATTATTAAGTTAAAATGACTATATTCATTCTTTTTTAAATTTTAAGAAAGAAATTGTATCAAAATTTGAGATATTGAAAAAAAATCAATTATGCATCAAAATTTAGAAACTAAAATTATATTTAACCCTTTTATTTTCTACTTCCAAATATGTGTTTGATAATAATTTGGACTAGGATATAATCTTATTGGTAAGAAAGAGAAAAGACAAAAGAATAAAAGGTTTTCGTAAAAAGGTTAATGTTATTGTCTTCATTGTGGTAAGTTTTGGATACAAAAAGCGTCAGATGCAAACACAAGAAATAACTTCCTAAAACTAATACGAAAGAACCTCAGAAAGTTTGAGTACCAAAAAAACTCATAATCCCTATTACATTTTCAATGCTAAATACTACATTTTTCAGGATTGTAGTGGAATGTAAATATACAAATATTACAGTAACATTCAAATTATAAGCTTCATCCTCGTTAACATTACGATATAAAATTATCGATATTTTTCTCGTGTTCGTTCTAAACTCACCAAACCAATATTATTTTTCTAATTTGTTAATAATATAATCAAACCCACGATCTTTTTCTCAGTTCCCTTCCAACAATCTCTAGATTAATTGCATAACTATGAAGATCAGAATAAAATCATATCATTATATGTAAAAAAAGTTCATTTATATATAACTGCTATTAATCATCATTATTATATATAAGTTCAATCTCATACACAAAATAACTTTAATAATCAACAAACATTTACACTAACAACTTCAAGCCCTCTGATGTGTTATAAATATTTTATATTATCTTCCCTAATTTGGTTAAAGTTAAATTATTTAAAGTTCATATATTCTTTTTTCTTTTTTTAATATTATGTTATGAATAATATTGATTTTAGCTGTTTTTATTTGTGAATTATATTTTATTCAAAATCAGTTTACTGCACAAGAAGAGTTTCAGTATGATAAATTAATTCATGAAAAATCGCAACTCCAGATAAATTAAACAAATATTAAATACTTTATAGACCTTAATTTAGTTGTTTTAATTACGTTAATGAAGAACGAAAAACCAACTATGAACTTACAAAATGTAGTTGTTGAGCGAATAATGGCATCAAGAGATAAAAACAGGAACATATAGTTTACTCAATCTTATGAACATAAAGAAACAAACACATTCAGGAATAAATATTTTATCTTTAAAATATTTTTAGTCAAACAAAATTTAAATAGTTCACTATTATTTACCTGTGGAACGTGTAGGTCCATTTTTAATATTACAATAATGGAAATAAAAAGAAGTAAAAGAGATGGTGCTGTAATATCGCCGACAAATATGCTTTTTCAAACGTTGGATATGTTTGTTTATTTCCACACCCAAAAAAAAAAAAATGTCACCTAGGATGTCTTGCAGTGTTGAACATTTCTTTCACCTTTGAACATCTCCAACGACCAGATTCCGATGTAAATTTCGTATTGCTTTTTTTTTTTACAGTACAATTCAATAAAACCATTTAAATTCTTTAAAAGCTTTTTCTTTCTTGTTTAAATTGTGTATATTACTCAATTTGTTAACTTGATTCTGATATTTATTGTTTTAAACAAGTTTCTAATATGCTTGAAGATGTATTTGAATCCTTTTATCGCAACCTTCTTGACTAGTTTGAACAATAATATCATTTTTCCCACAACATTTTATTAAAACGATCTTAGTAAAATGTATATATTAATTGATCAACTTTATCAAATCCATGCAAAGCTGGAATGGTATGTGAAACGTAATGTTCATCGTTCCATGAGAATTTTTCGATCATAACAATGTTTTAATATATATTAAAATAATTTATATAAAAAAAATAGTATATTTTGAAAATATAAAAAGATTCATCAGAAAAAAATTGAACTCGTTTTTACAACCATTTTGTTGTGTTCAATTTGGTTTTGTGCAATGTTCACAAGTTTAATATAATGAATTCATTGTATTATTTTTTTTAGGGTAGTGACTTTCATTCATGCATGATTATAGCTATATAGTACATAATTTATTTGTCTTAATTTAAAGTTATTCCCATTTGAACTGCTAGATGAAAAAAGGGACCGTGAAGAAGGCTTTAGGGTTGTCAAAATTCAGTGGTGAACTTAAGGTACTGCATCCAATTAATTGTGTGACTAAATTTGTTTTTGTGAATAGCTTAAAAGGTGGTGATGAATTGCAGGGACTAGATGCAGCCATTGTTAAAGCAACAAGCTATAAGCACGCATTGCCAAAGGAAAAGCACATTCGTAGTACGTCATGTTCTAGTTTTCTAAAGGCTTAATAAGTGTTTGGTTCCGATCATGTTCTTCTTTTTAGTGTCTTCAATCGTCTTATATCGTTTAGAAGTTAAGGTCTTCTGATACCAATTGTTAGGATTGAGCATTTATCAGTAAGTCAAAAGTTATAACTGTTAGTCAGAATGTAATTCTTTTTACTTAAAAGTGTAACACAAATCCAAACACCACGATTTATTTGATTGTGACCCGACCCATTTAATCTGTGTCACGAGACAATTAATGTCACTTGAAACATGAATTTCATCGTTACGGATTGAAATTGACATTTTTTTTAATATTTGCAGCAATTTTTCATTCACTCTCTCCATCAAAACCTCGGAGTGAGGTGATTTACTGTATAGAGGGTCTTTCAAAGCGTTTTAGCCATACTCATAATTGGAGTGTAAGTTCCTGATTAACCATTTTCCGATGTGTTTTGGGTTGGTAGAGTAGAAGGTTGTTCATTGTGTATTATTTTTTTTCAGGTTGCGATGAAATCACTTTTAGTGTTACATCGTGCCATAAGGGAACTTGACTCGTCAATTTTTGAAGAGCTTCTGAACTATCGCGACGCAAAAGGTTACATCATTGACTTCACACACTTTCATGGAAAATCGGTCCCAAGTGGTACGTGCTTTGCTCATTCTTAATTTGTATTTCATAAACGAGAATAAATTTTTACAGTTAAATTTTGATAATTTTTTTTTCCATACGAGGTGAGATCTTTTAAATAGTTTTGCAATATAAAATAATGAGAAAATAAAAAATTGGAAAACAATTTAAAAGATGTTATCTCAGATAATAAGAATTTTTTTTTAACTAATTTAGTCATTCATTTTTTGAAATACGTGAATTTAATTTTTTTAATCAAATTTTGTTAAATTTATTTGATATTTGAAGCACGTATCATAATAGTTTTTGATTTAACATTAAAACAAAAATGTGTCAAATAATATAAACAACTCAAATACAATCCTAAAATGCGTACGAAACATCAAATAAACCTAACAAAATTTGATTAAAAGGATTAAATCTACATATTTCAAAAGATGAATGACTAAATTGGTCTAAAATTTCGAAATGAACTAATTCTAAAATTTACTGAAAGTTAAGGGACAAAAACATATTTAACCCTCGTCAAAAATTCATTTTCCTTTCCTTCCCAAAGTGTTACTTTACTAACTTGGATATTTTGGTGAAAAACACTAGATTTTTCTATTTGGATTCGTCATTATGCCCTCTACATTGAAGAACGCATACAATGTTTCAATGTAATAAACTATGACGCTGCAACAAATAGCTCGGTGAGAAATTTAGCTCCTAATCTTTTCCTTAGTTTTTGGATGTGACAAATTGAACTAGGTTATGTGCATTTCTTTGATAATTCTAATCAGGGTGAGAAAAATTTAACTACATCAACATTGGATTGAATTATTTTAAAATTAAACTAACTTCAAGTGTTTTGAGATAAATGAGTTGAACTGTGTAATTATTAAAATGAATTAAACTGGACTACGTCAAGATTTGAATGAACTAAATTAAATTGATCTAGGGTAAATTGTTTGAATTATTATTCATAATTTTAGGGTATATTTCTCAATATCGTAGGTTGTATTTTGTTTTGGTTTAAAAAAATATGATAACAATTTTGGTAATAAAGTGATTGCTTTATTTTTGTGCTTTAGATATATGAATAATTTTCATTCCCTCTTGCTCCAAATGTATATCTTTTCTTCACTTGATGTCTTTTTATAAGGCTTAATAGGGTTTTTTCTAATATTTTGAGGGTTTTCTTTAATATGATTTCTCAAATCATTTTCCTCAATTCCATCATCATTTTACTAAGGATTTAATGTTTTGTTAGATTGCTTTTGACACCATTTAAAGATGACTACGTGTAAGTAAAAATAAAGAGAGTGAAAGATTGAAGATCCAAAGTTACATATGATCTTTCAAACAATGTCATCAAAGAAAACACATTTAATAAATTAGAAACTGAATTAAAAAAAAATAGAGAAATCATAGCAAAAAAATTCCTCAGATGTTGGGATAAAAAACCTATTAATTTTTTTTTTAACTATTACAATTGTATTCTTCATATTTGCGTGGAAGTTATAAGGGATGAATTGAAAATCATAAACATTTGATTCTATGGACATTTAGAAATATAGTGAAAAGCTTGACAACAAAATCTTGTTGGAGCAATTGCCAGCCCTACAAAATCTCCTCTCCAGACTTCTAGATTGCAGGGTAACATTACTTAGTACGACAAGCTAATCATGATGTTACATTTCCATTTGATGATTTTAATGTATTACTCACAAGGAAAACCACTTTCTATTTTCACTTTTACAGCCAGGGGGCCTAACTACACATAATCGCTTAGTTCAATATGCTACTTCAATAGTAAGAAATATCATCTTTTATAAAATTATTTTCTTCATTTTTTACCGATGAATCTTTAAAATATGATTTTGATGTTTTAAAATATAATTTTTTTAAAATATATATCAATGTTATTGTCTTTTAAAGATTCAGCAGAGACAGAAAAAAATAAACTCAATAAATAATTTGTCTTCATCTTTTGATAATGTGTTTGTTTGTGATCTTTATCTCTTAGGTTGCTGGTGAAAGTGTCAAATTATATGTTGCAATAACTGTTAGAGTGGTTGAATTACTTGACAAGGTGAAAAAAAAAAGCTCAACACTTTAAAAATAATAATGCAATTTAATTTTACAAGTAGTTGTTAAAGTTCTATTTATTAATATTTTGGCACAGTTTTTCGAGATGGAGAATAATGATGCTCGTAGTTCACTTCGAATTTATAAAAAATCAGGGAATCAGGTACCATACACATCGTAATTTTTTTTTTTTAATTATTTTAAAAACTTCGTATTGTGCTTGCTGATTTATTTATTTATTTTACTGTAGGCAGAAAGGTTATCTGAGTTCTTTGAAACTTGCAAAAGATTAGAATTTGGAAGGGGGAGAAAATTCATCAATATTAAAATGGTATTATTTTAGAGAAGCTTGTGTTTCATTTATACATCTATGTGCTATATTTTCTTCCTATAGTGAAATTATTTGACTTTTATTTTGCAGCCTCCAGCTTCTTTTATTGCTACCATGGAGGAATATATCAAGGAGGCTCCAAGCCCCTTAATGCTTGAAAACAACATGGTATGATGCTCAATTCTGAATTACATCGTATATTTTTTCTTCTAAGAGTTTGATGTTAACTAAGTAAACCTAATTTATCATTTAGTTCTCATGTTTTCAATTTCTGTTGGTAGTCCGACATCGACTAGAGATAAGGCCTATAATATATAAGTGAGGTACAAACCTCACCTTACAAACCGGTTTTGTAGGGTTGAATTAGGCTTAAAGCCCACTTCTAACATGGTATCAGAGCCAAGTTAGAGCCTATTATAGCGAACTTTCTTGGACATTCTGTTCCACTCGATATCGGGCCGCTAACGGACCACTCACTAATCCCACGCACAAGATGAATATACATCGGCGTGAGGGGGTGTGTTGGAAGTCCCACATCGACTAGAGATAAGACTTATAATATATAAGTGAGGTGCAAACCTCACCTTACAAGCCGATTTTGTAGAATTGAGTTAGACTTAAAGTCCACTTCTAACCGTTTCAAGGTATTTTTTAATGCATGTATCTTTTTTTATGTTCAGTACACTTAGGACTTTTGATTGGTTGGATACTGATTACATTAAGGTTGAATTTTTATTTGGGATTTAATGGGTTTATGGAACATTAACTACGCGCAAGATTAAGATCATGCACGCTGGATTTATGGAATCATTAAACTCATTTTGAAATTGTTAAATATATTATGATTTCATTGCTCATTAGGGATTTATTTAGACCAATTATTAGTTAAGGTTGGTATCCAAATAGATAACCAGTACATCACTACTGATTTAGACAATACATGGTAGAAGTAAAGTCACCTCACACATCAAAGCTGAGGAGGTCATGGGTTATAAAAAAAAGTTGAATAGAAGAAAGAAAGTTCACACATTTCATTTAGCAAACAATCTACTTTTAAGGATCCATAAAACAAAATGATTGGTTTTGAAATAAAAATGAGTCTTTTTGCTTTAAACATGTTGACAATTGTATCCTCAATCATGTGATCATCTAGGCTTTCAACCTTGTTAAAAAATAATGCATCATCAATTAAAAACATTACCGTCTTTATTTTAAGAATCACCTTACTAACAGATAAATAAAATTAATATAATGAACATAGAAATATAACGTGAAAATCCTAAACTCTGAGAAAAAATCATGATTGTTGTCTAAAGACAATTAGAGATTGACATTATATGAAAATTTGTACAACACATAAACCAACCTCCCAAATCCTTTGACTCCAAATACACTCACATTCTTCAAAGAAAGAATTTAATCAAACCTCACAACACTCTACTACAAGAGTATAAGAAAACCAAGTTTAGGTTGGAACAACACCTCATCAACTCCTTGACAACGACGCCATTTTGAAAGAGGCCTTTTGTGTTGCACAAGTCTCATCAAATAAATTCCTCCTTTACTAATGTAGTATAGAGGTCAACATAGAGCAGTCCAAAGAACATATTTCAATGAGTTTGGGCCTTTCCCTGTTAAGCTCATAATACAAGTATGAGAGGAATAACAATAAAGCCTATAAAATTGCAAATTACCCCTACAAACATGAAAACTAAAACTACATCTCGTCCAAAGCTCCAAAAAAATGTGTTCTACCACTTAAATTAAAGCTCTTTAAGTCTAGAATCCAACGAAAAAGGAATCAACTCAATTAGACACCTTTAAAAAAATTTATGAGCAAAATAATTAGCAAAGGTCAAAGCTGAAAATTCTGCACTTTTGGGTTGCGCTGAGCACTAACGAAATAGGGAGTCACGCTTTTTAATTCGGTTGGACGCCAATAAATGGCATTTAGCTGTGCTGCAACACCTAAAACTTCCTAAAATTTATAAATCTAAGCTAAAAAAGTTCAAGATAAAAGAAGAAACAAAGATGCTAAGGCAATGTAATAAGCTTCAATATGAGAGGAAGCAAAAAATGTGACGATGATGGAGTAGGAGAATGGTGAGAAGGAGAGGAGGAAAAAGAAGAAAAAGAAAAAAAGAAGAGGAATAAAAATGTCCAATTGAGATTTTTATTAATGACCAAAATCCGTCAATAATTATCGTGAGATAATTACTACCAAATATTTATAGATGAACATTTTAACAATCGATATTTTGTTATCAATAATTCGTCTGCAAAATTTGAATGACTGACAAATATTTGCTATTATTAGTGTTTTTCTTGCAATGATCATGCATTGTGTGAGTTTAATCAAACACAACACCAATTGATGTTAGTAATATGACTCATTGAAAAACTTATTAAGGAATTTAAGGATATATAAAAGTTAAAAGGTTGAGAAGGATGGATGATGCAATGATAACCCTCCACACATCAACAAGCTAATAGTGGTGTTCAAGAAATGAAACTTCTCAACTACTTTAATGTTGGAAGTTTCATAGGGAGGATTCATAAGTTTGTCGAAAATAATATCATTACTTTATCATGTGTCTATCCATTGAAGATCAAATAAACTTTCACTATGTCATGTGCTTATCCATTCAAAATCAACTAAACACATCATTAGTCATTTTTTTTCTAATGATGATCTTGAAGGAATTATTCCTTACAAACATGACCTCATTACTAAGTGTTTGATTAAGTCTTGACACAACAAAGTGTAAAATATTAAGATATTTCATTTGTAAGACCATAAATAATGAAACTAGTAGATCATGGAAGATGCAAGTGCTTTGTTTAACAGATAATACATCACATTGCAATCTTCACTTTATTTGATAAGTGAAGCCTTTATGAAACAATGAGCAAACACAATCTTTAAGCTTACATACCTAACAAAAATCCTTGAAGCTTAATCTTTTTGTTGTAGGGAATGTCTTCGTCTTTTATCAATCCAGATGATTCATGTAAGAATGGTCTACATCAAGATCTCTTGGGATATAAGCTAAAGTTTCTTTACTTCAAAAATCATCTTAACACAAGCTTGTGTCAACTCTGATCCACCTATTTTCCTCATATACTCTTTGCTTTTACTTGTTTTGAGTAAAAAGACTCTTTTTAAACTAGTAAAAAGACATTTAATGTTGCATGGAGTTTATTAATGTAACTCTGCATCCATACTCGCTAGACAATAAAAGATGAAGTTATCTTAGTTCAAAAGTTCTCAATGGTTAGAAGAGGACTTGCAAGGAGTCTTTCTTTCAAGCTCTAGATAAAACTATCCTTTGAAGAAGAAGAAGAAAAATATATAGAAGAGAACAATTGTCAAGTTTTGAAAAGTTGTTAAAATCTTTTTGCACTCATAAAAGCTTTGCAAAGAACATTGTTAAGTTTTGTTAACAAACTAGAAAAGAGTTTATATTTTTGTATATGTCGTAAGATGGTAATCCTCTCTAGTGAGCAAACCATGTGATCTTTTTATCATATATTTATACAAACCTTGTTTGTTTAGCCAGGAGTGGTTATCTTTCAAAAAATACCCAATGTCTTAGTCAAGAGTATGTCTTATCCGAAAATTACTCTACCTTAGCAAGGAGAGATTGTGTTTCAAATAGTATTCAATGGGTTAGAGATGAGTGAGTGAGGCCTAAAAAATATTTGATTTCTTTAGCAAAGAGTGGTTGAGATAAAAAAAACATATTCGGTTCACTTAGCCATGAGTGACTAAGTTCCAAAAAATATCCAGGTTTTTATTAGCTTAAGACTGCATGTTTGTCATGGAATCAAGACTCCACTTATTAGACAAAGTATTTACATCATACGTGATTTGTTGTATATATTAAACAAATCATTTTATAGGCAAATCATATTCATGCTTTATCAACACAAAACAAGCTTTAAAATTATTTTTGTTAGGTACAACGTTAGCTTAACATTGTGTGCTTATCATTGGCCAAGGACGCTACTTATTAGACAAAACATTTATGTCTTACATAATTTGTTACATCATAGACAAAGAAATTTTATGTTTTATACTTTGTTGTGAAAAATATTAATTAAAACTAAAGTTATTTCAGTTATCACAAAAAGATAACTTTAATAATTTGTGTATTTATGTAAAGGGGACACTTTACTCTCAAATGAGTGGGTGGTGGAAAGAAGACGAAGAAATATATGAATTGTTACTATTAAAGAAATAAATCAAGAGTCAATATATATGGTAATGTCACACGATAAGGATGAAACTCAGGCTACTTTAGAATTTAAAAAAATCTTACTCATATTTTTATTCAATATATACATGTATTTGTGTCTTATAATTTATTATTTTAATATTACTTTAAATACTTTTTAAATTAATATTCTTATTAGGATCACAATAGTGAAAGACTTATCAAAAACAACAATGCAAGTTCAACAGGTGGTTCCTTGACAATAAATGATGCTATTATTGATAAGTCATCAAATGCTTCTGCTGAAAATAATACGGTTGTGCCACAACCTGCTGAACTTATGGTAAATGATGTTTCTAATTGTACATTGGCAATTTCTTTTGATAACAAATTCTAAAATTTAATGTTTTGTTTTTATTAGGGTTTGTATGACTTACTTACAGGAGCATCTGAATTTGAAGAGAAATCTCTGGAAATGCCATATATCCCAAGTGGTAAATTATTATCTTACCATAATGTAATGTTATGCAACAAAACATTATTGTAAGTTACTTCTTTATTTTGTTGATATATAATTAAACAGAAAACGATGAGAATAAGACAAACCCAGATCTAGGTTGGGAGGTTGCACTTTTTACTGAACTAGAAAATCATAATGGGGATATAACAACTGAGACGAAGAATAATAAAGAGGTTAGTACTTCTTTCAATTTAACTAACATGGTGTTCTTGCATAATTATTTACTAACATGTGCATTTGTTGTGATTTCTAGTGCTAAAATTGCTAATATTAGTATTTTTTTATTATAAAAATATGTAATATCATTAAGTAACTTTTATTATGATTGGAAACATCTAAGTTCACATTACGTACATTTTTTTTAATTGACAAATGTTAGTTATTAGTATTTTGTTAGTGGGCATATTGCAATTATTGTTTTGTACAACTTTTTCAATAAAACAAACTTATGGATTGTATAACTATGTTGACACTTTAAGACTCATTAACTATCTATAACATGTTAGACTATAAAAAAAAGATGCACAAGAATAGTAGACCAAATTCATGCAAGTTACGAAAGTCAATATTCCATAATATCAAATATATTTCTAAAATGAGCTAAAAAAAATTATTAAATACTAGAAAGTAAATAATCGCACCCCATAAAGTTTGATCTAGTATTAGCTTTATTACAATATCATGAATTTATTTCTTTTCCTAAAAATATAAGAAAATTTAAAAGAGTAATGATTCATGGAGAATAAAAATGTACATTGACACTTGGAATACATTTAGAGAAAGAACAAAAATGATAGGTTTATAAATGTGATAAGAAAAAAGAAAGATAGAAAAAAAAGGTATATAATTAGTGTAATCAAACTGTGCATGAATCATTTTCTATTTTGAAATTCATAGAGGCACAATAAGATATGCATTTGTTCCATGTGTTTATGAGTTTTAGTCTAACCATAAAGAATTCTGAACTTTTTTAGTAAAAGAGTATTATAGTTGTTATAGATGCAACGAAATTTGGATTTTCTATTGAATTTTTTCATGTTATACCTTCAAATTATACTGATGAACATTGATTTTGATATTTTAAAATATATTAAAAAGAATTTTAATATACCAACATGGATATATTTTTAATGCTCAATAGAGGGCAATGTAAAAAAAAAAAATCTAGATTCAGTTGCAACAAATACAACAAAATTTGTATTAATACTACTAGTAAAATGGTAAAAACGTCAATAAACTCATAATTGAACTCCTAAGGATACTTACACCAACTATTAAATATTCTACCTAGGATTAAGTAGAGTCTTTTTCATTGTAGTTTTCGTCTTCTTCAACCTTCTTAACTATAAACATTTTTATAGACTAAGCATATACTCTTATGGATGATCTGCATTACTTTCATTCACTTTTGGAACAAAATAATTTTCTTACTAGTTTTTTTTAATACCTTTCATGAATGTGACTTTGTTTTTAAAGAAGGGTTGTGGAATGGAGTTTTGGAAACATGACAATGTTCATGATGATGAGATGAATGCTAACACACAACAAAGTGTAACTACCTTTAGTAGCCAAGTAAGGTTCAATCCTTTTGACTTGGAGGCTAGTCATGATGAGCAAATTAACAGGGTATTGGCATCTCCGAATTCACAAAATGAACTTTCTTCAGTTCCTAATATGTCATCACCAATTCCATATCAAATTGGTGACATGCCTTACCAACATTTGGTGCAGCAACAAAATGAACTTTCCATAGCACCAAGAAAAACAACAAATCCTTTTGATGATACGAACATGTTGCCTTCAACTGTACCAACACACCCAACTCAAACTACATAAGTTTGTTAGGAAAAATATTGTTTGATAAAAAAACAATTATTTGACAACCCACTATAGAGGTAAAATGGTCACAAAAAGTGAACTTTTGTAATTGTAAAGAAAAAGAGAAAGTGAAAGGTAGTAAATGATATTGTCAAATAGTGTAAAAACTTTTTGGGTGTGAAAATATCATTTTTAGTTTGTTTATGAATGTAGGAATCTTCAAGGATATAGGTTTATGAATGTAGGAAACTCCGAGGATGTTGTTCACCCACACTTGATTATAAAAGCTATATAAGTGAAAGCAACGAGTGTCAAAAATAGAATAAAAACATCATTTGTAATTTTTGTTCTACCACTTTATGCATATGTATCACCATATAATTCTTATTATCTCAGTAAACACCAAACTTTATGTAGTATAATACTGGGTAAAATGATATAATTAAAAAGCAGAAAAATAGTCATATGTAGTGTGAAATTCTAATGCATAAAAAGACAAACACCTTTGTCTAAATAAATATTAATTAAAAATATAATTTACAAAACGTATTCTTATATTTCACCTCATTTAGTTTCATAATTATTGGTAATATAATAAAGATTAAAAAAATAGACAAAAAAAAGGTACACAAGCATATTAGAATATTTTATATGTAATGTCAAATGGTTTGATTTAATGTGAGAATAAAAAGAATATAAAATAAATTATTTTATATTTTTGTTTTTTGTTTTGGTTTTTCAACTTTTAGTAGGTTTGCAACTTTAAATTTTCTAATACACGAATAAGACAAGTCTAACAATATTTTGTACAAGTTTGTTTGTTCATACGCAAAGTATATGAGTTTATTAATACATATTAGACGAGTTTGTCCATTCAATGGTTAAACAAGTCTTGCAATGCAATTAAATGAGTCTGCATATACATTGATTGGACGACTTTGTCCATACACTAATTAAATGACTTTAACAAACACTAGACGAGTATGTATATATATATATATATATATATATATACATACTCGTCTAGTGTTTGTTAAAGTCATTTAATTAGTGTATGGACAAAGTCGTCCAATCAATGTATATGCAGACTCATTTAATTGCATTGCAAGACTTGTTTAACCATTGAATGGACAAACTCGTCTAATATGTATTAATAAACTCATATACTTTGCGTATGAACAAACAAACTTGTACAAAATATTGTTAGACTTGTCTTATTCGTGTATTAGAAAATTTAAAGTTGCAAACCTACTAAAAGTTGAAAAACCAAAACAAAAAACAAAAATATAAAATAATTTATTTTATATTCTTTTTATTCTCACATTAAATCAAACCATTTGACATTACATATAAAATATTCTAATATGCTTGTGTACCTTTTTTTTGTCTATTTTTTTAATCTTTATTATATTACCAATAATTATGAAACTAAATGAGGTGAAATATAAGAATACGTTTTGTAAATTATATTTTTAATTAATATTTATTTAGACAAAGGTGTTTGTCTTTTTATGCATTAGAATTTCACACTACATATGACTATTTTTCTGCTTTTTAATTATATCATTTTACCCAGTATTATACTACATAAAGTTTGGTGTTTACTGAGATAATAAGAATTATATGGTGATACATATGCATAAAGTGGTAGAACAAAAATTACAAATGATGTTTTTATTCTATTTTTGACACTCGTTGCTTTCACTTATATAGCTTTTATAATCAAGTGTGGGTGAACAACATCCTCGGAGTTTCCTACATTCATAAACCTATATCCTTGAAGATTCCTACATTCATAAACAAACTAAAAATGATATTTTCACACCCAAAAAGTTTTTACACTATTTGACAATATCATTTACTACCTTTCACTTTCTCTTTTTCTTTACAATTACAAAAGTTCACTTTTTGTGACCATTTTACCTCTATAGTGGGTTGTCAAATAATTGTTTTTTTATCAAACAATATTTTTCCTAACAAACTTATGTAGTTTGAGTTGGGTGTGTTGGTACAGTTGAAGGCAACATGTTCGTATCATCAAAAGGATTTGTTGTTTTTCTTGGTGCTATGGAAAGTTCATTTTGTTGCTGCACCAAATGTTGGTAAGGCATGTCACCAATTTGATATGGAATTGGTGATGACATATTAGGAACTGAAGAAAGTTCATTTTGTGAATTCGGAGATGCCAATACCCTGTTAATTTGCTCATCATGACTAGCCTCCAAGTCAAAAGGATTGAACCTTACTTGGCTACTAAAGGTAGTTACACTTTGTTGTGTGTTAGCATTCATCTCATCATCATGAACATTGTCATGTTTCCAAAACTCCATTCCACAACCCTTCTTTAAAAACAAAGTCACATTCATGAAAGGTATTAAAAAAAACTAGTAAGAAAATTATTTTGTTCCAAAAGTGAATGAAAGTAATGCAGATCATCCATAAGAGTATATGCTTAGTCTATAAAAATGTTTATAGTTAAGAAGGTTGAAGAAGACGAAAACTACAATGAAAAAGACTCTACTTAATCCTAGGTAGAATATTTAATAGTTGGTGTAAGTATCCTTAGGAGTTCAATTATGAGTTTATTGACGTTTTTACCATTTTACTAGTAGTATTAATACAAATTTTGTTGTATTTGTTGCAACTGAATCTAGATTTTTTTTTTTTACATTGCCCTCTATTGAGCATTAAAAATATATCCATGTTGGTATATTAAAATTCTTTTTAATATATTTTAAAATATCAAAATCAATGTTCATCAGTATAATTTGAAGGTATAACATGAAAAAATTCAATAGAAAATCCAAATTTCGTTGCATCTATAACAACTATAATACTCTTTTACTAAAAAAGTTCAGAATTCTTTATGGTTAGACTAAAACTCATAAACACATGGAACAAATGCATATCTTATTGTGCCTCTATGAATTTCAAAATAGAAAATGATTCATGCACAGTTTGATTACACTAATTATATACCTTTTTTTTCTATCTTTCTTTTTTCTTATCACATTTATAAACCTATCATTTTTGTTCTTTCTCTAAATGTATTCCAAGTGTCAATGTACATTTTTATTCTCCATGAATCATTACTCTTTTAAATTTTCTTATATTTTTAGGAAAAGAAATAAATTCATGATATTGTAATAAAGCTAATACTAGATCAAACTTTATGGGGTGCGATTATTTACTTTCTAGTATTTAATAATTTTTTTTAGCTCATTTTAGAAATATATTTGATATTATGGAATATTGACTTTCGTAACTTGCATGAATTTGGTCTACTATTCTTGTGCATCTTTTTTTTATAGTCTAACATGTTATAGATAGTTAATGAGTCTTAAAGTGTCAACATAGTTATACAATCCATAAGTTTGTTTTATTGAAAAAGTTGTACAAAACAATAATTGCAATATGCCCACTAACAAAATACTAATAACTAACATTTGTCAATTAAAAAAAATGTACGTAATGTGAACTTAGATGTTTCCAATCATAATAAAAGTTACTTAATGATATTACATATTTTTATAATAAAAAAATACTAATATTAGCAATTTTAGCACTAGAAATCACAACAAATGCACATGTTAGTAAATAATTATGCAAGAACACCATGTTAGTTAAATTGAAAGAAGTACTAACCTCTTTATTATTCTTCGTCTCAGTTGTTATATCCCCATTATGATTTTCTAGTTCAGTAAAAAGTGCAACCTCCCAACCTAGATCTGGGTTTGTCTTATTCTCATCGTTTTCTGTTTAATTATATATCAACAAAATAAAGAAGTAACTTACAATAATGTTTTGTTGCATAACATTACATTATGGTAAGATAATAATTTACCACTTGGGATATATGGCATTTCCAGAGATTTCTCTTCAAATTCAGATGCTCCTGTAAGTAAGTCATACAAACCCTAATAAAAACAAAACATTAAATTTTAGAATTTGTTATCAAAAGAAATTGCCAATGTACAATTAGAAACATCATTTACCATAAGTTCAGCAGGTTGTGGCACAACCGTATTATTTTCAGCAGAAGCATTTGATGACTTATCAATAATAGCATCATTTATTGTCAAGGAACCACCTGTTGAACTTGCATTGTTGTTTTTGATAAGTCTTTCACTATTGTGATCCTAATAAGAATATTAATTTAAAAAGTATTTAAAGTAATATTAAAATAATAAATTATAAGACACAAATACATGTATATATTGAATAAAAATATGAGTAAGATTTTTTTAAATTCTAAAGTAGCCTGAGTTTCATCCTTATCGTGTGACATTACCATATATATTGACTCTTGATTTATTTCTTTAATAGTAACAATTCATATATTTCTTCGTCTTCTTTCCACCACCCACTCATTTGAGAGTAAAGTGTCCCCTTTACATAAATACACAAATTATTAAAGTTATCTTTTTGTGATAACTGAAATAACTTTAGTTTTAATTAATATTTTTCACAACAAAGTATAAAACATAAAATTTCTTTGTCTATGATGTAACAAATTATGTAAGACATAAATGTTTTGTCTAATAAGTAGCGTCCTTGGCCAATGATAAGCACACAATGTTAAGCTAACGTTGTACCTAACAAAAATAATTTTAAAGCTTGTTTTGTGTTGATAAAGCATGAATATGATTTGCCTATAAAATGATTTGTTTAATATATACAACAAATCACGTATGATGTAAATACTTTGTCTAATAAGTGGAGTCTTGATTCCATGACAAACATGCAGTCTTAAGCTAATAAAAACCTGGATATTTTTTGGAACTTAGTCACTCATGGCTAAGTGAACCGAATATGTTTTTTTTATCTCAACCACTCTTTGCTAAAGAAATCAAATATTTTTTAGGCCTCACTCACTCATCTCTAACCCATTGAATACTATTTGAAACACAATCTCTCCTTGCTAAGGTAGAGTAATTTTCGGATAAGACATACTCTTGACTAAGACATTGGGTATTTTTTGAAAGATAACCACTCCTGGCTAAACAAACAAGGTTTGTATAAATATATGATAAAAAGATCACATGGTTTGCTCACTAGAGAGGATTACCATCTTACGACATATACAAAAATATAAACTCTTTTCTAGTTTGTTAACAAAACTTAACAATGTTCTTTGCAAAGCTTTTATGAGTGCAAAAAGATTTTAACAACTTTTCAAAACTTGACAATTGTTCTCTTCTATATATTTTTCTTCTTCTTCTTCAAAGGATAGTTTTATCTAGAGCTTGAAAGAAAGACTCCTTGCAAGTCCTCTTCTAACCATTGAGAACTTTTGAACTAAGATAACTTCATCTTTTATTGTCTAGCGAGTATGGATGCAGAGTTACATTAATAAACTCCATGCAACATTAAATGTCTTTTTACTAGTTTAAAAAGAGTCTTTTTACTCAAAACAAGTAAAAGCAAAGAGTATATGAGGAAAATAGGTGGATCAGAGTTGACACAAGCTTGTGTTAAGATGATTTTTGAAGTAAAGAAACTTTAGCTTATATCCCAAGAGATCTTGATGTAGACCATTCTTACATGAATCATCTGGATTGATAAAAGACGAAGACATTCCCTACAACAAAAAGATTAAGCTTCAAGGATTTTTGTTAGGTATGTAAGCTTAAAGATTGTGTTTGCTCATTGTTTCATAAAGGCTTCACTTATCAAATAAAGTGAAGATTGCAATGTGATGTATTATCTGTTAAACAAAGCACTTGCATCTTCCATGATCTACTAGTTTCATTATTTATGGTCTTACAAATGAAATATCTTAATATTTTACACTTTGTTGTGTCAAGACTTAATCAAACACTTAGTAATGAGGTCATGTTTGTAAGGAATAATTCCTTCAAGATCATCATTAGAAAAAAAATGACTAATGATGTGTTTAGTTGATTTTGAATGGATAAGCACATGACATAGTGAAAGTTTATTTGATCTTCAATGGATAGACACATGATAAAGTAATGATATTATTTTCGACAAACTTATGAATCCTCCCTATGAAACTTCCAACATTAAAGTAGTTGAGAAGTTTCATTTCTTGAACACCACTATTAGCTTGTTGATGTGTGGAGGGTTATCATTGCATCATCCATCCTTCTCAACCTTTTAACTTTTATATATCCTTAAATTCCTTAATAAGTTTTTCAATGAGTCATATTACTAACATCAATTGGTGTTGTGTTTGATTAAACTCACACAATGCATGATCATTGCAAGAAAAACACTAATAATAGCAAATATTTGTCAGTCATTCAAATTTTGCAGACGAATTATTGATAACAAAATATCGATTGTTAAAATGTTCATCTATAAATATTTGGTAGTAATTATCTCACGATAATTATTGACGGATTTTGGTCATTAATAAAAATCTCAATTGGACATTTTTATTCCTCTTCTTTTTTTCTTTTTCTTCTTTTTCCTCCTCTCCTTCTCACCATTCTCCTACTCCATCATCGTCACATTTTTTGCTTCCTCTCATATTGAAGCTTATTACATTGCCTTAGCATCTTTGTTTCTTCTTTTATCTTGAACTTTTTTAGCTTAGATTTATAAATTTTAGGAAGTTTTAGGTGTTGCAGCACAGCTAAATGCCATTTATTGGCGTCCAACCGAATTAAAAAGCGTGACTCCCTATTTCGTTAGTGCTCAGCGCAACCCAAAAGTGCAGAATTTTCAGCTTTGACCTTTGCTAATTATTTTGCTCATAAATTTTTTTAAAGGTGTCTAATTGAGTTGATTCCTTTTTCGTTGGATTCTAGACTTAAAGAGCTTTAATTTAAGTGGTAGAACACATTTTTTTGGAGCTTTGGACGAGATGTAGTTTTAGTTTTCATGTTTGTAGGGGTAATTTGCAATTTTATAGGCTTTATTGTTATTCCTCTCATACTTGTATTATGAGCTTAACAGGGAAAGGCCCAAACTCATTGAAATATGTTCTTTGGACTGCTCTATGTTGACCTCTATACTACATTAGTAAAGGAGGAATTTATTTGATGAGACTTGTGCAACACAAAAGGCCTCTTTCAAAATGGCGTCGTTGTCAAGGAGTTGATGAGGTGTTGTTCCAACCTAAACTTGGTTTTCTTATACTCTTGTAGTAGAGTGTTGTGAGGTTTGATTAAATTCTTTCTTTGAAGAATGTGAGTGTATTTGGAGTCAAAGGATTTGGGAGGTTGGTTTATGTGTTGTACAAATTTTCATATAATGTCAATCTCTAATTGTCTTTAGACAACAATCATGATTTTTTCTCAGAGTTTAGGATTTTCACGTTATATTTCTATGTTCATTATATTAATTTTATTTATCTGTTAGTAAGGTGATTCTTAAAATAAAGACGGTAATGTTTTTAATTGATGATGCATTATTTTTTAACAAGGTTGAAAGCCTAGATGATCACATGATTGAGGATACAATTGTCAACATGTTTAAAGCAAAAAGACTCATTTTTATTTCAAAACCAATCATTTTGTTTTATGGATCCTTAAAAGTAGATTGTTTGCTAAATGAAATGTGTGAACTTTCTTTCTTCTATTCAACTTTTTTTTATAACCCATGACCTCCTCAGCTTTGATGTGTGAGGTGACTTTACTTCTACCATGTATTGTCTAAATCAGTAGTGATGTACTGGTTATCTATTTGGATACCAACCTTAACTAATAATTGGTCTAAATAAATCCCTAATGAGCAATGAAATCATAATATATTTAACAATTTCAAAATGAGTTTAATGATTCCATAAATCCAGCGTGCATGATCTTAATCTTGCGCGTAGTTAATGTTCCATAAACCCATTAAATCCCAAATAAAAATTCAACCTTAATGTAATCAGTATCCAACCAATCAAAAGTCCTAAGTGTACTGAACATAAAAAAAGATACATGCATTAAAAAATACCTTGAAACGGTTAGAAGTGGACTTTAAGTCTAACTCAATTCTACAAAATCGGCTTGTAAGGTGAGGTTTGCACCTCACTTATATATTATAAGTCTTATCTCTAGTCGATGTGGGACTTCCAACACACCCCCTCACGCCGATGTATATTCATCTTGTGCGTGGGATTAGTGAGTGGTCCGTTAGCGGCCCGATATCGAGTGGAACAGAATGTCCAAGAAAGTTCGCTATAATAGGCTCTAACTTGGCTCTGATACCATGTTAGAAGTGGGCTTTAAGCCTAATTCAACCCTACAAAACCGGTTTGTAAGGTGAGGTTTGTACCTCACTTATATATTATAGGCCTTATCTCTAGTCGATGTCGGACTACCAACAGAAATTGAAAACATGAGAACTAAATGATAAATTAGGTTTACTTAGTTAACATCAAACTCTTAGAAGAAAAAATATACGATGTAATTCAGAATTGAGCATCATACCATGTTGTTTTCAAGCATTAAGGGGCTTGGAGCCTCCTTGATATATTCCTCCATGGTAGCAATAAAAGAAGCTGGAGGCTGCAAAATAAAAGTCAAATAATTTCACTATAGGAAGAAAATATAGCACATAGATGTATAAATGAAACACAAGCTTCTCTAAAATAATACCATTTTAATATTGATGAATTTTCTCCCCCTTCCAAATTCTAATCTTTTGCAAGTTTCAAAGAACTCAGATAACCTTTCTGCCTACAGTAAAATAAATAAATAAATCAGCAAGCACAATACGAAGTTTTTAAAATAATTAAAAAAAAAAAATTACGATGTGTATGGTACCTGATTCCCTGATTTTTTATAAATTCGAAGTGAACTACGAGCATCATTATTCTCCATCTCGAAAAACTGTGCCAAAATATTAATAAATAGAACTTTAACAACTACTTGTAAAATTAAATTGCATTATTATTTTTAAAGTGTTGAGCTTTTTTTTTTCACCTTGTCAAGTAATTCAACCACTCTAACAGTTATTGCAACATATAATTTGACACTTTCACCAGCAACCTAAGAGATAAAGATCACAAACAAACACATTATCAAAAGATGAAGACAAATTATTTATTGAGTTTATTTTTTTCTGTCTCTGCTGAATCTTTAAAAGACAATAACATTGATATATATTTTAAAAAAATTATATTTTAAAACATCAAAATCATATTTTAAAGATTCATCGGTAAAAAATGAAGAAAATAATTTTATAAAAGATGATATTTCTTACTATTGAAGTAGCATATTGAACTAAGCGATTATGTGTAGTTAGGCCCCCTGGCTGTAAAAGTGAAAATAGAAAGTGGTTTTCCTTGTGAGTAATACATTAAAATCATCAAATGGAAATGTAACATCATGATTAGCTTGTCGTACTAAGTAATGTTACCCTGCAATCTAGAAGTCTGGAGAGGAGATTTTGTAGGGCTGGCAATTGCTCCAACAAGATTTTGTTGTCAAGCTTTTCACTATATTTCTAAATGTCCATAGAATCAAATGTTTATGATTTTCAATTCATCCCTTATAACTTCCACGCAAATATGAAGAATACAATTGTAATAGTTAAAAAAAAAATTAATAGGTTTTTTATCCCAACATCTGAGGAATTTTTTTGCTATGATTTCTCTATTTTTTTTTAATTCAGTTTCTAATTTATTAAATGTGTTTTCTTTGATGACATTGTTTGAAAGATCATATGTAACTTTGGATCTTCAATCTTTCACTCTCTTTATTTTTACTTACACGTAGTCATCTTTAAATGGTGTCAAAAGCAATCTAACAAAACATTAAATCCTTAGTAAAATGATGATGGAATTGAGGAAAATGATTTGAGAAATCATATTAAAGAAAACCCTCAAAATATTAGAAAAAACCCTATTAAGCCTTATAAAAAGACATCAAGTGAAGAAAAGATATACATTTGGAGCAAGAGGGAATGAAAATTATTCATATATCTAAAGCACAAAAATAAAGCAATCACTTTATTACCAAAATTGTTATCATATTTTTTTAAACCAAAACAAAATACAACCTACGATATTGAGAAATATACCCTAAAATTATGAATAATAATTCAAACAATTTACCCTAGATCAATTTAATTTAGTTCATTCAAATCTTGACGTAGTCCAGTTTAATTCATTTTAATAATTACACAGTTCAACTCATTTATCTCAAAACACTTGAAGTTAGTTTAATTTTAAAATAATTCAATCCAATGTTGATGTAGTTAAATTTTTCTCACCCTGATTAGAATTATCAAAGAAATGCACATAACCTAGTTCAATTTGTCACATCCAAAAACTAAGGAAAAGATTAGGAGCTAAATTTCTCACCGAGCTATTTGTTGCAGCGTCATAGTTTATTACATTGAAACATTGTATGCGTTCTTCAATGTAGAGGGCATAATGACGAATCCAAATAGAAAAATCTAGTGTTTTTCACCAAAATATCCAAGTTAGTAAAGTAACACTTTGGGAAGGAAAGGAAAATGAATTTTTGACGAGGGTTAAATATGTTTTTGTCCCTTAACTTTCAGTAAATTTTAGAATTAGTTCATTTCGAAATTTTAGACCAATTTAGTCATTCATCTTTTGAAATATGTAGATTTAATCCTTTTAATCAAATTTTGTTAGGTTTATTTGATGTTTCGTACGCATTTTAGGATTGTATTTGAGTTGTTTATATTATTTGACACATTTTTGTTTTAATGTTAAATCAAAAACTATTATGATACGTGCTTCAAATATCAAATAAATTTAACAAAATTTGATTAAAAAAATTAAATTCACGTATTTCAAAAAATGAATGACTAAATTAGTTAAAAAAAAATTCTTATTATCTGAGATAACATCTTTTAAATTGTTTTCCAATTTTTTATTTTCTCATTATTTTATATTGCAAAACTATTTAAAAGATCTCACCTCGTATGGAAAAAAAAATTATCAAAATTTAACTGTAAAAATTTATTCTCGTTTATGAAATACAAATTAAGAATGAGCAAAGCACGTACCACTTGGGACCGATTTTCCATGAAAGTGTGTGAAGTCAATGATGTAACCTTTTGCGTCGCGATAGTTCAGAAGCTCTTCAAAAATTGACGAGTCAAGTTCCCTTATGGCACGATGTAACACTAAAAGTGATTTCATCGCAACCTGAAAAAAAATAATACACAATGAACAACCTTCTACTCTACCAACCCAAAACACATCGGAAAATGGTTAATCAGGAACTTACACTCCAATTATGAGTATGGCTAAAACGCTTTGAAAGACCCTCTATACAGTAAATCACCTCACTCCGAGGTTTTGATGGAGAGAGTGAATGAAAAATTGCTGCAAATATTAAAAAAAATGTCAATTTCAATCCGTAACGATGAAATTCATGTTTCAAGTGACATTAATTGTCTCGTGACACAGATTAAATGGGTCGGGTCACAATCAAATAAATCGTGGTGTTTGGATTTGTGTTACACTTTTAAGTAAAAAGAATTACATTCTGACTAACAGTTATAACTTTTGACTTACTGATAAATGCTCAATCCTAACAATTGGTATCAGAAGACCTTAACTTCTAAACGATATAAGACGATTGAAGACACTAAAAAGAAGAACATGATCGGAACCAAACACTTATTAAGCCTTTAGAAAACTAGAACATGACGTACTACGAATGTGCTTTTCCTTTGGCAATGCGTGCTTATAGCTTGTTGCTTTAACAATGGCTGCATCTAGTCCCTGCAATTCATCACCACCTTTTAAGCTATTCACAAAAACAAATTTAGTCACACAATTAATTGGATGCAGTACCTTAAGTTCACCACTGAATTTTGACAACCCTAAAGCCTTCTTCACGGTCCCTTTTTTCATCTAGCAGTTCAAATGGGAATAACTTTAAATTAAGACAAATAAATTATGTACTATATAGCTATAATCATGCATGAATGAAAGTCACTACCCTAAAAAAAATAATACAATGAATTCATTATATTAAACTTGTGAACATTGCACAAAACCAAATTGAACACAACAAAATGGTTGTAAAAACGAGTTCAATTTTTTTCTGATGAATCTTTTTATATTTTCAAAATATACTATTTTTTTTATATAAATTATTTTAATATATATTAAAACATTGTTATGATCGAAAAATTCTCATGGAACGATGAACATTACGTTTCACATACCATTCCAGCTTTGCATGGATTTGATAAAGTTGATCAATTAATATATACATTTTACTAAGATCGTTTTAATAAAATGTTGTGGGAAAAATGATATTATTGTTCAAACTAGTCAAGAAGGTTGCGATAAAAGGATTCAAATACATCTTCAAGCATATTAGAAACTTGTTTAAAACAATAAATATCAGAATCAAGTTAACAAATTGAGTAATATACACAATTTAAACAAGAAAGAAAAAGCTTTTAAAGAATTTAAATGGTTTTATTGAATTGTACTGTAAAAAAAAAAAGCAATACGAAATTTACATCGGAATCTGGTCGTTGGAGATGTTCAAAGGTGAAAGAAATGTTCAACACTGCAAGACATCCTAGGTGACATTTTTTTTTTTTTGGGTGTGGAAATAAACAAACATATCCAACGTTTGAAAAAGCATATTTGTCGGCGATATTACAGCACCATCTCTTTTACTTCTTTTTATTTCCATTATTGTAATATTAAAAATGGACCTACACGTTCCACAGGTAAATAATAGTGAACTATTTAAATTTTGTTTGACTAAAAATATTTTAAAGATAAAATATTTATTCCTGAATGTGTTTGTTTCTTTATGTTCATAAGATTGAGTAAACTATATGTTCCTGTTTTTATCTCTTGATGCCATTATTCGCTCAACAACTACATTTTGTAAGTTCATAGTTGGTTTTTCGTTCTTCATTAACGTAATTAAAACAACTAAATTAAGGTCTATAAAGTATTTAATATTTGTTTAATTTATCTGGAGTTGCGATTTTTCATGAATTAATTTATCATACTGAAACTCTTCTTGTGCAGTAAACTGATTTTGAATAAAATATAATTCACAAATAAAAACAGCTAAAATCAATATTATTCATAACATAATATTAAAAAAAGAAAAAAGAATATATGAACTTTAAATAATTTAACTTTAACCAAATTAGGGAAGATAATATAAAATATTTATAACACATCAGAGGGCTTGAAGTTGTTAGTGTAAATGTTTGTTGATTATTAAAGTTATTTTGTGTATGAGATTGAACTTATATATAATAATGATGATTAATAGCAGTTATATATAAATGAACTTTTTTTACATATAATGATATGATTTTATTCTGATCTTCATAGTTATGCAATTAATCTAGAGATTGTTGGAAGGGAACTGAGAAAAAGATCGTGGGTTTGATTATATTATTAACAAATTAGAAAAATAATATTGGTTTGGTGAGTTTAGAACGAACACGAGAAAAATATCGATAATTTTATATCGTAATGTTAACGAGGATGAAGCTTATAATTTGAATGTTACTGTAATATTTGTATATTTACATTCCACTACAATCCTGAAAAATGTAGTATTTAGCATTGAAAATGTAATAGGGATTATGAGTTTTTTTGGTACTCAAACTTTCTGAGGTTCTTTCGTATTAGTTTTAGGAAGTTATTTCTTGTGTTTGCATCTGACGCTTTTTGTATCCAAAACTTACCACAATGAAGACAATAACATTAACCTTTTTACGAAAACCTTTTATTCTTTTGTCTTTTCTCTTTCTTACCAATAAGATTATATCCTAGTCCAAATTATTATCAAACACATATTTGGAAGTAGAAAATAAAAGGGTTAAATATAATTTTAGTTTCTAAATTTTGATGCATAATTGATTTTTTTTCAATATCTCAAATTTTGATACAATTTCTTTCTTAAAATTTAAAAAAGAATGAATATAGTCATTTTAACTTAATAATATTTATTAAATTTATTAAATAAGATTTCAGAATGATACTTGAACTAGAATGTATATCAAATAATATAAATATCTCAAATATAAGTATGTAACACTGTTTTGTAAAAAAAAAAATATTATTAAGTTAATAAGACTATATTATATTTATTTATTTTTAAAATTTGAGAACTAAAATATATAAAAATTTGAAAAAAGAATGAATTATAATTTCATGTTTGAAGTTTATGGACTAACAAAATATTTAATCCAGAATAAAAAGTTTAAAGCCTTAGATAATTGAAAAAACTTTTTAAGGTCATGCTTGCAACATGTCATTTTTTTTTTCTTTCAGAAATTTAAGTTTGTTAGCTTTTCATTAACAGCAAGGAAAGCTTTGAACTTTTACTTTACATTAAAATATAACTTAAAGATTTAGTTACAAATCATGGGAATATCGTGGTAAGAAAGATCGTTCTCATCTTCCTCATCAATCTAAAGTTTGACATGGAGTCAAATTTATTTTTTTAAAGCTTGGTTCATAAAGCTCCGTCTTTTAGTTTGTGTATTATGATAATATGCAATGAACAAGGGTAAAAGAAAGAAAGACTTAGATTTAAATTTTATACCTGTTCATCTTCTTATAGTGCAAACTATATCAAGTTCCCAATCAAATTTTCGCTAAATTACTATCGCAAAGATACAAATAAGAATTACTTGAAATACAATTGCTCATGGCTATTAATCCAAACATTAGGCCAAAAACTTCAATATTTTTTTGGAACTCAGTCATTTTTGGCTAAACATATCAAATATTTTTTAGAACTTAATCACTCTTGGCTAAATATGTCTAATATTTTTTTGACCTTTGTCATTCCTATCTAATTCACTGAGTATTATTTGGAACTAATATCTCTTGGTTAAGACATAGTAATTTTTAGGCAATGGTCACTCTTGATTAAGACACTAGGCATTGATAAGTGCCTAATATGAGATAATTTTGAGATGAATTTGACATTTATCTTGTTTTGATTTTATTGAATTTTTGTATAAATCACTCCAATTTAGCTTGTTTTGCAATTTCCAATATTAATAGAGTCAAAGTGGAAAAATAAAGAAAATGGATGAATTTTAAGCAATTATGGGCAAAACTGACACTAGTGTAACTGAGCAGCAAAGTTGAGGCTTGAACCACGAAAGCAAATCCATTGTAATGGGAAACCTCAAGCACTGAATTTGAGTCTAAGTCATGAAGATTGCTTCTTTATGAAGTTATCTCAAGAGTTGTAGCACTAGAGCATGAGGCCTAAGCTACAAAGAAAAACCCACTTAGGAAGGAAACCTCTACAGTTGAAGTCACAAGTGCACTGCTGAGCACTGTTCTGGACAATTTATAAAAATAAAGTTACATCCCTATTTAGACAAACTTTTAGATGGGTTCTTTTGAGAGACTTTTAGAGAACTTTTGTAGACACTTCCCCCCTGTGCTTAGTAAACATTATTTAAGGGTAAAATAGAGGATGAATCTTCAATATATTGTATTGTTTGCATCTATCGTGAGGAGTTAAATCTCTTGTATTGCTACTATTATATTTACCAAAGTATGCTTTCATTATATGTTTGTGAATTAGTTTATGCTTTGTTGGATGAATTGATCACTCATCTTATTTCCCTAGCTTGGGATTGAGTGAGAACTGATTCCAAGTTGTAGTCCAACTAATTCTCCTTCTGCTTTTAGATGCTAGAAATATATCTAAGGCTCTAGCTGGTTATAGAGTCTTAATCTTAATGTAGGTGATTCATTCAAAAAGAGTCACTGAAGAATTATACTGAAGTTTAATTATCCTAGGCTCTAGGTGCCAAGAATGGACTTAGAGTTACATTTAAAGAGAACTCCCAAGACATGAATGATTGTAGCTTTGTATATGGTGACTAAATCAGTACAAGAGAGGGACAAAGTGGTGAAATCTAGCTTCAACACATCTTTTTAACTTTGAACTCAACCTTTATTCAAATATGTTTTTAATCCAATTTTATTGTGTTATGTAACATACCTCCAGGAATATTACTTGGAAAAATAATAATAAAAGGAAAACATACTCATATTCATTAAACATAATTTCCCAAAAAGGTAGGAAATTTAAAACTTCAGTTATATCTTACATCA
>Ga0099823_1000320_pt1 | contig 29586 bp, 16 predicted proteins | sample CowpearedBW_FD_76831 | JGI IMG/M metagenome (GOLD analysis project Ga0099823, IMG submission 76831) | Root nodule microbial communities of legume samples collected from California, USA - Cow pea red BW | ecosystem: Host-associated > Plants > Roots > Nodule | place: USA: California | collected...
AATTAAATATGAATAATTTTTATAATTTATAACAATATAAAAAAAACAGTATATCCTTTTTTTTTACATTTTAATATTTCAATTTTGTTTTAAATTATTATTTTAAAATTAATTATTTTATAAATAATTTATTCTTAACCGTTATTTAAAAAAAATATTTTCTCCTGTTATTTTGAAATTTTCTTTTGTATGTATTTTTTATTTTTCAAATTTAACATTTAACAAAAAAGTTAGTTATATATTTTTTATTCTTCTTAATTAAATTTTTATGAAAATTAAAAAAATACGAACACATAAAATATTACTGAATTTTTGCTAATTTAATTATAAAAATTTTTCATATATTTTATAGTTAATGTTTTAATTAAAAATATATTAATTTTAAAAATATGATGGAATTGAGAAAAAAATATTAAATAAAAAAAAACGTAAAATATGTAAAATAATTGTTAAAATTGAATAGAAAATATATATACTAAAATTATATATATATATATATATATATTAAATTACTGTATTCTTACAAAATCTTTTAACGTTCTCGTGTTTTTTTTATGTAAAAAAGTTATTAGAAATAATAATTTATAACCGTTTTTCCGATTAATTTTAGAGATAAAGAAACATATTCTATAAGTACGTTATAAAATTAATTAGGATAATATATATATATATATATATATATATATATTAATGTAAGAAAAAGTTATCTTAATTTGTATATAAACAATGTGGTGGTGGTTGAAAATTTGTATTCTCTTTTCTCTTATATATTTTTCAATGTTATTAATAATGTTGGTTTGATTTTGATTGTTTCCAGCAACAAATGGGAGAAGAGAAACCTACACCCCCATTCCCCAAATTCATTTCTGAGTGTTCGAGGCCGAGCTAGCTCTACCTAGCCTACAATCCTCCCCCAAGTCACTTCCTTTAAGTTTTGAGCCCTTTTTTGTGTCACTATTTCTGTCGCAGCACCACCTACTTGCTTTCTTTGCATTTCTTGGTCTCTGTTGTATTCTCATGCTTCGTTCTTGACCACTTTCTTGACGTGGGTTTTCAGACTCACCATAGAATTTCGGTCTACCCTGTATCTTCACAATGCTTTCTGTAAGGTAAGTCTCCGACTTTGATGCAATCCCTTATTTGGGTCCGTCTCCCTAGTTCCCTTTTGCAAAACTTTGCTTTCTGTGTGACATTTTTTTCTAGTTCCTTTTTTTAATGTTTGACCCCAATTTGATTTTTGAGACTGAAATTATAAACATGGGCGATTCTTTTTCTTTTTTTTTTAATATGTATTGTTTTTATTATTGGGTTGTGATCAAAATGGTGGGGGTGTCTTTAATTGGCTGCATCTCCGTGATTGTTCTCTATGCGTGTTTCTGCATTATTCTTGGGGTTTGTCTGTTAAATATTTTGATTATTGTGACTTAGGGATTTTTGGAGACGGCATAGGAGGAAGGTTTTCTACACTGTTGGAGTTTTGGGAAGTGGGTACCTTTTGTATAAACTCTATGGTGCTCACAGGCACGGGGTTCAGGAACTTGAAAGAGAAGTCGCAGCTCAGAGGGAGACTGAGGAGCTAATGAAGGCTCAGTTGAGTGAAATATCCACGTTCTTTGTGTTTTTCATAGATTAGATAAATTAGATATGTTTTTTTGTGATCATCAATTTCTACCCCTGGCTAGAGAAAATAAATGCTGATGGGGTGTCCTTTTTATTGTTTTAATTGACAATGATAGGATGCAAGCTCATTTTGAGAATATCCAGAGGATTTCTGATGTAACATTGCCTCATGCTATGCACGACTTAAATTTTCGGATCACGGAAGAGTTGGATCTTTCTCATCTTCTTGAAAGGCTAATACAAGGAAAGGGTCAGCCAAACAGCTTAACACAATCAGAGAAACTAGATTTATGGAGTAGACTCAAAATTCTAAGTATGAATCTTGTCTTGAATTCCACGATTGTTATACCTATAATTTTGTGGTGTTAATTAACCTGGATGGTATAATACACTGATTAAAATAAACATCTGTGCTTTTTTTTTCATAGGTTTTACAAGGATGACATTGTCAGTATGGGCGACAACAATGCTTAGCTTATATACAAAAGTTCAAGTCAATATACTAGGAAGGCATCTATACATTGATACAGCACGAAGCCTTGGAATCTCTGATTTATTGGTAAGAACAACCGTGTTTCTTCTTTCTTTTTATGCATTGTGAGTTTTTCAAGCTCTTATCAAAGATTGATTCGTGTTGAGTATCATTGGATGCTTTGTGCATATATGTAGTATGAAGAAATCCATGCCATGCCATTCTCTGTTAAAGGATTTGTGGCATCACACAAAATGTATAGATTGTATCCAACAGATTGCCTGACCTTTGATCATTTTGGATTTCCAAGGGGTTTGTAGTGATGGAATTGATTTCTCATTGTCTGTCTGCCGAGTGAGAAGTGAAACACTACACCTTATTACCTGTTTCTCTTACCCAAGAATGAGTTAATATGCTTAGTGGCACCTTAGTACTAGAAAATATATTTATATCTGTTTTGGCACTGAAGGAAGTCAATTTAAAATGTAATATAAAATAATTTAAAAATTAATTGGTGCGTATTTTCGAGGCTCAGTATCATACTCATAATTAGAATGTGCATATTTAAGAATTGTTTTACACTTTTGATGTGTTACTTGTATTAAACTTACTTTGGTAGAAATATATGGCGCCCTGTACTTTTACATTAACTGTGTTAAAGTATTCATGTTAATGTGCTATCCGGTCTCCATGCCTCATTGGGTATTATCTACTGTTGTTTATTTAATTTTATTTTTTGTTCTGTGGGTTCTCTTTTGTCATCTTAAGATTGTATTTGAACAATGGACTTATATCTTTGACAGGGGAAAGAGAGGGATTTGGAACTAGGTTCTGTTGTTACAATTTTGAGGCTTTTTGTCAATTGATTGAAATAACACATGGGTTATCAGAGTAAATCATAATTTCAAATATTTTCAGTCAAATTCTTTGGGGAACGTGTTGGTTGTCTTTGTGATAAACTTTTAATCACAACAAAAGAGCTATAATTCAACTTCTATTCGAATATACATACTTGTCACTGATTTGAGACATGACATGGCTCATTGAATCTGGAAGTAATTTTATTTTCTTCACTGTTTCTCTATATGCAGGAAAGTATAGATGTGGTTGATAGGGAAGACCACAAGAAATTTCTAGATAGTGTTGATTTTATCTCTCAGCACGGTATGCCTTCCTTGATTTCTGATATGGAGGCCGCAACTAAAGAAGTTCTCAAAGGGTGATGCTTCTTACATTAATTTGAACTCTGAAGGTCAACAATTTGTGAATTGAATCTATCAATCATTACAAATCTTGTCTCAGATAATTTTTCTATAAAGGCATAGGATTTGTTAGTATCCAAGTCTATGTTTTAAAATTTCCCGAGCTGTCAATCTGTTCTTGATTAAGTTTCTGATTTGAGACCCAGAGTTCCATTTTCTAATTAAGTCCCATCTATATTGTTATGAATACCCATTGGAATAGTTATTAACTACGTAAATTCAAAGTTCAGCACCAAAATCACATCAATGCTACACTTAACCAGCCTCCTGTTGAAGTTAGACGTCAATATATGATCAAATAGTTCACCGAAAATTGTACCACACTTCATCTCATTTGTATATGCGAATAGAGAGAGAGAGAGACAGAGAGAGAGAGAAAGAGGAAAAGAAAGTATTAAACCATTAAGGTAATCATTGAGTTGGAACTTGGAAGTACATTATTTATGGAATCTAGATATGTATATTATAGATTAATGATAAGACTCTTTTTAAATTGGTTATAGATAATTTCGATGTGCAGAAAGCAGTTGAGTACTTTCTTCAGCAGCACAACACTCCATGAAACTGTCATGCAGATACTCAACACCTTCATGAGCATGGGGAGTCCAAATTACTGGATAAAGTATATGATCCCTGAACATGTCAAACCATATTCCTCAAGTTCTAGCAGTGACCCAATGCTATCTGATGTGACTGAATATGATCAACTTATGATGGAAGCACGGGCCGTATTATCAAGGTAAAAAATTCTGTATATTGCAATGAATGTAGTTTTAGTATTCTAGGAAAATTTCCAATTGATTGATATTCTTAGCTATCAATGAAGTATCAATTTTTTTTCTTTCTAATTTGTCCTCAAATTAATTACTCTCTACGACTCAATATAAGTAATGCATTTATTGATAGAGTGAAATTATTTTAGTAAAACTGTTTAAAAAAGTGGCATATTTGTTGTTATCTTTAATCTGTTTGAAAGAAAAAAATCTTAAACTGCAGTCATTGTGCGATAGAGTTTGTAGTCTTTAACATACATTCCAGCAAACTATGTTAATGATTATTATTTATTAGAAATCACAAAATGACAAGTTGAGTCATTGCATCAGAAATGAGAACAACAAAATTGTTTCTCAGTAAATTTCGGACAGTAGTAAACAATATGTTAAAAAAGTGTACTGATGGAATTTATTGAGATCAAACCTATTATTTTCAAAAGATGGCAAATGGATAATTGTCCTTCTTTTGCAGTGCTGAATTTGGAAGCATCGTGGAGATATCTCTGCAAGCAGTGGTGGATAAACTGGTGGAGCTCATGGGGGTTAAATTTAAAGGAGGAAGCATAACTTCGGGCTTGCCACTGGCCAGAGTATTGCCTCAGGTTGCACAGATGTGTCCTTTGCTCCTTGAAGAACCCAGCAAAAATCAGTTCATCCAAATCATTAAAAATATACAGGAGGTTGAGGTTTTTTTCACACTCCTCTATGCAAATATGCCACATGCCCAGTGATTAATATTCATGTTTCAAATGAAAGAAACCAAAATGATTAAATTTATTGCATGGAAGGCATCGGACAATGTACAAAAAATTAGACGAGGTTCAAAGAGAGATATAGGAGCTAAAATATTAGCTTTCATCTTTTCAATGTCACATTTCCCATTTGTTGTATTTAGTGATGCATAATGCTCCCCCTTTGGCTCTAACTTGGCGTTTGGGGAACCCTTTTTTTAGGACTACAGCTTGCTTTGTTATCAGTGCTGTACACACGGGAAATGACTTTCATCATCATTTTCATCATTTACTCTGTTCATGCAGTGCTTCCTAGAATTGTCTTTCATATTTTGAAATACCCTTTTATTTGGGAACATATGAAAATATAAGTGAATGAATTGATTAAGAAATTTGAAAAAGTCAAAAGTAGAAAACTAGAACAATTGTAACATTTGATGGAAAATGGTAAGGGAACAAGGAAAATTGTCGTATATTTATGATTTGTCTTCGTAACTAGAGCTGTGAAATTATTGAAGGACCTTATGACTGTTTTTTTTTTCTGCGACATAAAACTTTAACTGATACGTATGCTAGGTTGACATTCAGTTATAGATTCGTTTTTTAGTTAAATGAATCAAACCGATTAATTAACTCAGAGTTTAATGATATTGCGGTGATTATTTTCATTTTCTTTTATAAGTTCAGCAAAAGTGAATTCAATTTGTCTCGAGTGACTAAAATCTTGTTTGTTTATTTGATTGGCACTAGACGAAGTCTCAAAAGAATATCTAAAGTCCAAACACTATGGATGTAAAATTTGTGGTTGTCAATTAAGTTCAACAAAAATTATCAGTTAAACTGGTGAATATTTCAAACCATTATGATTGTAATGATTTATTAATAAAGATTAAATGGATTATTTAGGTGCATATATTGATGGAGAAATCAAATTAATCATAGTGCTGTACAAAAATGAGAATAAGTGGTGAGTGACGAAGTTCTCTTTGAATGTGCCAAAGATATGGGTTTAATTATATTTTATGGTTGCCACGGAAACAAGAATGAGATATTTGATGGGACGAGTTTCTTTTATTAACATACTAGTTAAGAATATTATATAGAACAGATACAAAGCGCTCGGTTCTATGGTGTAGTGGTTAGCACTCTGGACTTTGAATCCAGCGACCTGGGTTCGACTCCCGGTAGGACCTGTTTTATTTAATTTTTAAATTTTTGGTGTAGTGAAATTATTTAAGTTTAAATTAGCTATGGTCTGCATAATTATGAAACATTATGAACACGCCTGGTTCTGTGGTGTAGTGGTTAGCACTCTGGACTTTGAATCCAGCGACCTGGGTTCGACTCCCGGTAGGACCTGTGCCATTTTGAGAATTTTAATAAAGTCTTTAAGGTTGTTTTCTTTTTTATTTAATTTTAGGTTTTTGGTGAAGTGAAAAATTACTTCTGATCTACCTTATGAGTTTGCATATCGGAAAGCATCCATGATTATGTGAACACGTTTGCGCTAGTTGCAAAATCTACTCTTGCAGAAAGATACAGGGTATTTTGGTCTTTTGAATACCATTTGGGGTGCAGTTGAAATATTAGGGGTGCATAAAAGAACAAACTGGACTTGAATGGCACAGTTGTAAACTGGCCTAGCCCAAAACAACTTCTTTTCATCTTCTTTTCTCTCGTAACTGTGTTACTACTGATTAGAGGCGCGCGTAGAGGAAAACCTTTTCCCTGTGTCTCTTCGTCTCTCTCTTTTTGTGGTTTGCAGAAAACAGCGAAAGCAACCATGGCGGAACAAAGCAACGGGGAAGTTCTAATGCTGGAAGCGCCACCGTCTTACGGTAAACCTACCAGCTCGGACGCCGAAATTATCGACGCATTGCCTTACATCGACGACGACTACGCCGACCCCAGAGTCAAACTCGAGGTTGACCGTCTTGTCGAGGATGAGATGCGCCGCAGCTCCAAGAAACCCACAGATTTCCTTAAAGATTTCCCTCCTCTTCCCAGCTCCAATTTCGAGGTTCTCCTTTTCTCTATTCACTTTATCTTTTGGATGTTTAAGATGAAATAAAACACTCGCAATTTCGATTCCTAACCTAACTGTTATTTATTTTTTAGTGTTTTCTGCGCAATTTAACTTATACTGTTGTCCGCATGAGATAAGTAAATCACTGTTGAAATACATTTGCTGAAGTTGGAGTTCGTGAAGAATGTTTTTGCCCTAGTTCTATTGTGAGTGTGATTGTGCAATTGCAGAACTACCCGATGATTGCAAGAGAGTACGAACGCGTGAGAGCTGGAAGGCCTCCCGTTGCTCTTGATAGGTCGCGCTACGAATTGGAAATGCCGCCGGCGAATAAAAGGAACGATGAAACTGCTTGGAAGCAGGCTCTTCTTAGGGCTCAACGCCTACTGCAGTACCAGATGATGAGGTGTGTTAGAATTCAATGTTAAATAAATACCCTAGATTACATGCTGTTATTCTCAACCGTAGTGTTCTTTACATTGAACATTTGTTTAATTTCTATTAAATAGTATTTTCTAGTGTTTTGTTCTGGCACTTAGTGTTCCATGCTATATGTTTGGACCAGAGATAGCTCTCAAACTATTATGTATCTAATTGTTTTGATAACACAAAGGATACAAAACGGAGTTCACTGCCGTAGGTCTTTCAGTTGCAGTCACTTTGTTATGTGGAACCTAATGACCTCCTCACTGATATGGAGTCTAGTTGTATTTAGCTTGAATTAAGTACTTGTTATGGAATTTGGTTTAATTTTCTTGACAAACAAGATATGAAGGGAAACCCAAGGAAACTTATCACTGAATTTAATCCATATAAGTGTGAAGGTTTGCATCCAAGTGATGAACAAGGATTAAACAAACAAAACCATTTACACAAGACATGATTGATGGCATGTCATTGGCAGAAATATGAGAAGAAACAAACAAGAATAATGAAGAAATACAATTAAATGGATATACTTATAGGAATGCAAGGAGAGCGCCCCTTGAAGATGGAGGAACCTTCATCTTTGTGATAAGCTCAATGAAGAATAGTCACTCGTGTCCTAAGAAATATTCAGTGCAATGTTATAACTAATTGGCCATAGAAGAAATCGGTAGTGGAGTTGTGGCTGAGCGCCATAACACGGTAGTGGCAATGTAAGTTTTCCATGATAGTCCATCCCGGCCACTTTGGGCATTACACAACAGACTCCTCGGAAATCGTGTCACAGGATGCCAAGAATGTTTAAAGAATAGTATCATATTTGCACCCCTTTAGATAGGAAGAAGCAGCAACATCGGGTCAGTGTAACCTAGCCCAGACCCGAGGGAAAAGACCCTAATTATATTTCTGTCAGACTGCCTTGTCTTTCGTTATTTTTGGACAGCAATTATATTTCTACATTATTATTATTATATATAGATAGAATTATAGATACAGATATCTGAAATGCTTCATCATTATGGCTCCCAATATATTTCGGTAAAGGATTTTTGGGTCACCGATATTTTCCACATTATATCAATAACACTGATATAGTGACATTAGCTGTCCAACCTAGTACGATTAGGAGGTGTAGTTTCTTCCAGAAAATTATGAAAGATTATTGTTATCTATACTTTGAACATCTAAATTTCACAAGGGAAGTTTTCTCAGTTCTTTGGGAGAGGAAATAATTATTGTATTTTCTTTCTCAAGTTAGGTCTGTCATGCCGCATGAAGTATTTTTAAAAGCTTACTGGTAGGAATTTGTTTGAAATTGTTTTATTGGTTCTGATGAATTGATATGTAGGATGGAAAATTTGGATTTGATGTTAAAATACGGCCCTGATACATGGAAACTACACAACCAGCGATTGGAAGTATACTTATCAAGGTTTGTCAATTGAATAAAGAACGTTCATGTTTAGATTTTTGTTTTGAATTATACAGTTGCTACCTCTCTGGCATCAACCTATTTTCTTATCACTGGCTCGTAACACCAGTGCTTCTGCATTTTTTTGACCTCGTATATGTTTAAAAATCTAGTTGCTGTCATCAAGACGGTCCTGCCTTGGTCCAGGTCCTGCCTTGGTCCATATGGCTTGGCACTTGTAATTTTAAACTTAAATTTCTTTCCTCCAGCAGAGAGACTTAGCTTTTATATTGATTTGGTTCTTGCAATTGAATTTTGGAGAATGGATGTCTCGTTTTGCTTGATGATGTCCCCCCAAGTTCCTTCAGACAATATTTTTTCATTCCTATGATTAAGATTCCTAGGTAAAATATTTTTCTTTTGGATTCTCTAGAAACCTTTCATACCCATGTTTGGTATAAATGTATATTTTTTTACAGATTTAGTAAACTCTGGTTTAAAGTATTTCCTAGTTCTGTGCTTCATAGAATTGCTAACCTTGTTTTTGCCATGCATACATTTATGCTTTCATCATATTTGTTCAACACGATCTGTCACTATCTTCATTAACTTTAATTTGAACTGGCCATTTCTTTAGATTGTTACTGGTATATTTTTACAAGACGCGGGCACAAAAAAGTGAGGGTTGGGGAGCTAATCTGGATTAATCAGTATAAAGCTTACGTGAAACATCAATCTTAACCGTTAATGTTAAACTGATTAGTGTCTACTCTACTGTTGTTCTTCCCATCTCTCACGACAAACACTCTCTCAACACATGGATAAATCACATGTACCATAGTAAATAATATATCAAAAAGATGTTGCCTGCATATTTTGTTTTTCGTACAGCAACGGTTATAGTTGTGTTATCTTTTTCTAGAATGCAGAAATTAGCACAAGAACAAAATGAAAAGATTGAAAAAGTAAATCGTGAAAGGAAATATCATCAGGTAATTATCATTTACCATCTGCTCTCAGTTTTGACTTGTCAAATTTCTGCTAACCTGTTATTCTTAAAATTATTGTCAGCAAAACACTGCCTATGAGCTTAATGCATTGTCTATGCAATGGAAGGAACTCTGTCATAAGAATATAGATATCAATGCTGCTTGTGCTTCAGTTGTAAACAGCATAAATGAACTGAAAAGTGAAGCAGCAGAAAGGTGACTACTACAAAAATTCTGGTTTTCTTGGCTTATTTCCTCTAGTTTTGGTGTAATTAGTTTATTTTTTCAGAGGCTGGAACTTGGAAGCTATGACAGAAAATGGTCAACTGGCGAATTCTGAATTATGAGATTCGTATGTCCTCATCTAGTTTTGTATCTGTAAGGAATTTGTTCAGCTCTAAACTTGACTTTAACTGTTATTGTACCTCTTAATGTTTAGTTCGATATTATGAAAAAGTTACACACGCTCTCACCCCAAAACGATAATGATGAAATGTTTTTATAAAGGAAACCTGTGTTTTTTTTGGGGCTTCAAGCAGTTGAATTTATATTAAAATTCAATCTATAAAATGAAACTAGTACTTTCCCCTTCCCACCTTTATTACATTATCAAATCACAGGCAGCCTGATAGTTTTGGTGATATACAAACTTAATTCCATCAGCAGTGTGACATGTTGGGATACTTCTTGTTCTTGAGGTGAGACAAGTATTGATTTCGTTCACCCATTGGTAAGGAAGGAAGGAATGGTACTACCAAAGGTGATACTGCAATAAATTCTTGATTTTGCGATTATAATTTTCCTTTTTATGCTATATTGTTTTGTAGTTTATACATTGTAATTTTAATTTCTTGTGTAAATTTAATTATATTTTTATTTTGGTTCAGTTGAACAGTCGATTTAACATATCAGTTTAAGGGATCAGTGAAAAGTTATTTAATTGATTAAAATATAAGTAAATTAAATAAACCCATAGACGAGTAAAGGTTGTATCGAAGTTGTGATTTTTTTTCACACAGGATATAACCCTAAAAATTTAGGATGACTGAAATCTTGAATGAAGAATTAAATTATTGCCAAAATTGTAATTTATACTATATACATGAATATTAAGGAACAGAACAAAATTTAAAAATTAATTTTAAATGTCAAATAATACAAGGTAACAAATTTTTTATCTGCAAATTTGTCTTATTAAAAGAAAACTGAGTAAAGAATGTGGTCATTTCTCAGTTGCTCACAATCAGCATTTTGTGATTATAGACGCAAGATGAATATGAGACCGTATTTGCATCTTTGTAATCTGACAAATATAATGGTCGGATGCATCTTTGTGTGATATAATTCTTTAGATTACTAATTGCTCCTGCTCTTCCTCATTCTTGTGCATTATACTTTGACTTGCATCAAATTTTTCTTCACTTCTCTTTATGAAGATGCATCCATTTTTCAACACTACCGGCAAAACTTTTGGTTGAAAAGGAAAATAGAAAGTTTGAGATTGACATATTTTACTGTCAAAAGAAAAGTACACAAATACCATTTGCGGGTAAAAGGTTAGTCAATCTTTAAGGTGCATGTTAGCCACCTGGACATTGGTCCATAATAGTAACAAATTTTGTATCTAGAGGCACTTGTTTTAGAAAGGCACACATTTACAATTTATACGGATGAAAAACATTTTTTTAAAAATTTTTCTAGAGTTTTTTAAAACCATTTTTTTAAAAAGTATTTTAGAAAATAATTTTTGAAATTTGCTTAAAAACTGATCAATATTTAATAAAGAAACAACTATTGAATTAATTTGATCACAAAATCTATTAAACTTTGAAATAGATAATTATTAAATGAGTATATTTCAGAATATTAAATTTTGTTTGGATTACCTGAACTTGGTGACATCTTAAAATCTACTTGTTTATAGGTCTGCCATTAAATTTGTCACTTATTCTGATTATAACAAGAAGCTTTAGACATACTCTGATGTCTGTTTACGAATTCTAAAACACCTGGAATGAATCTAATGGACGTAGGCAATGCACATTAGTTGAGTGTCTCAAGTTGAAACTATCTAAAGTCTAATTTCCATTAAAAAAACATGTGTGCAAGATTCACACTTTTTTCCTTCAAATAAACAAGTTCAAAATATGAAATACTAATAGCTTTTTTCATAATTACTTTTATCATAGAATATAATTGGTTTTTTTTAGTGAAATATTCTCCTCTAAACATATTTATCCTGTTCATAATGCTCAAACCATAAACTTCTAAACATAATGCAATTGGGTGATCATATTCTTGATAAAGAATAACTAATTTTACCAATGACTATTTTTTTGTTAAGAAACTTAGTTATCTAGCTTTAGTAAAATTCTCCTCGGATAATTCTCGAATTAGAAACTTTGTTTAAGGAAATAAGTTCAATAACACGAGGACCAACAATTTGTTATTATATTAGCTATTTAAAATTAAGTACTCTAATTACTTCACCGCATAAGCACCATTTCATTATTTAATCTGCATTCAAGTTTCAAACCCATTTTATTATAAAACTAAATCCTGTCTATTAAATTATAAGATTAAAAAAGATTTCAATTAATATCATCCAAACAATATTTATTTTGTGAACATCGCAATTATCTAATCTAAGTATCCGAAATAAGTCATGTTACTTCAAACTCAGATCTAACCAAAATCAAGTTTATAAAATCAAATTGATAAAAACTAAAGTCCCGTAAACTACAAGCAAGGCATAAGCACGAACATGGCAAAAACAAAAGTTATTCATTACAGCTAAAATTGTTATAATTCAGCAAGGCATTACAGATGCCTCAACATTTTCTCGCAGTTTTTCTGTAATTCTCTCCCTAACCAATCTATGTCCTTTAAAGGTTTCAAAACAGAAAGAAGAAAAGAATGAGAATAACTAAATAAATTTCCTTGATTTCCACCAAATCTAAACGAATAGAATCTCAGTACAGTTTAATCAGTTGGTACAGTGCAAAGCGACCCATGTCCAGGACTATGCTCTAGGGGATACATTGTTGTTCTCTTCACATACCTTAAATGATCAAGTGCCGCCTTTCTGAGCTTCGAAACTGCATTTAGATTTCTTTTTACTTGCTTCCCAATTATGGAACATACACTCAGTGGATCTTCAGATCCTGCTCCAACTCTCCTGTAAAAACCATAAACTTTAGAGCCTCCAAATACTATCGGATTCAACCTTCTGTACTCACAGTAAGCTCAATTAATATTGAACAACATAAATATCATGTCATGTTCAGTGTGCAGAAACACAATTGTGGACAGGTCATGAGATATTAAGAGACTTGCAACAATGGGGGAAAATCATTTACCTCAGTAATTTCTCCGATGCAATTCTAGCAGCTCTTATAATATGGTGGCTCGGAACCCATTTTACAACACGATTAGGATCAGCTCGCATGGGTGAATGAATTCTGATAAGCTTGAAAATGGGACCAGATAGAAAAAATCAATGATTTGAAAAATAAGAAACGTGATTATACTTGTATTAGTGAGTATTAAATTCAACAAGGAATATACATTCTTGCTTATGAAACTTTAACTTTTAACATAATTATCAGCAAATAATGTGGAAAATATATGGCTTAAGTATGACCTCCACAAGTATGGCTTACTTACCCCCAAGCATTCCATCATCTGGTAGTAAGCTCTTCCATGCAATGGGGTATGGCCTTGCCGGGATTCAGAGAAATACCTTGTCCTACGAGAAATAAGGATTATTGATCAGGTAATTGTAAACCAAAGAAAGACGTATTTAACCAGTGATACTCATTGCTATTAGAAAATATAATACCATTCTTTATAACCAGGATCTACAGTGAAACCATACATATCCACTGAATCGCACATAGAGAGAGCAAATTCAAGAGCCTTAAGTCCAGTTCCTTTTGCTGCTGAGCCAAAGGATGCTCCTAGCATGAGGTACACAGGATTTTTTATAGGAACCTCCTGCAGAAGACAAAAAATCAATTGCTTTGCAATGGAAAATAGAACGTGTGACGAAGAAATACAAATTAGTTGTTTTAGAAGGTGGTTTCCTTTGACAAGGAACTATACCCGAATCATTTTGTTCATGATATCATGAATTGTTGTTTTTATTATCAACACTTCTTTTCTTTGTTCTGCAGAAAAAGCAACTTTTAGTAAGAATATAGTGACTCATAATCACATTGCAGCAAGTGGATCTCGTGATAACAAGTGCCAATACCATCTAACTCTACAACTTTATCTAGCGCTTTGGCGGATCCTCTGTTTAGAAGGCGAAATGTGCTTTTCCTACCCACATAATCAGTGTAATTCTGTAGTCATAAACAATATTAAGTGGTAGAGATCTTAATTTTCGGGATAAAATCAAAAGAACATAAGAAGCAACCTGTTGAATGACAAACCTGAATTGGAGCACCATTTTCTCTAATGACAACTTCATAACCATCTATCTCGTTTCCAAATTTTGTTTTCAAGAGGTCTCCTGAATTACCAATAACGGCACAACGCCCAAAGTGCCTTGGGAAGTATGGTGGTGTTTCGGGGAGAACTAGTGAAAGTTTCTCCATGCACAAGGTCTTATTCTCACAACGGTTTCTGCAACACAAAGAGATCCTATTCTGAGACTTCACACTAATTTTAATTCCTGCTAAACAAGAACCTGACTTTAAGTCCATAACTAAATATAAATTATATATATTAAACATGGAACATGATATCTATGCTTTATTTTGAGAAACATATGTTGTATATAGCAATTGAGTAGAGTGAAGTAGATAACTCGGACAAAGTTTTATCTACTCAACAACAGCATATGTTTGCTTCTCAACAGCCAATTATAAATGTCTTAGGGCTGACAAATTGACAGAGTATCCTAAATGAACTAAAATGGAATTTAGTTTGGCGGTCATTCTTATAGGATACCATTATTTCATAATTAACTAAATTTTCAGTAGAATTGAGTGGCACATTACTTACAGCTGTATTCCTTTATTGATCCTACGCCATGCATATTCCTCCCATCCATTTGGTAAAGAATCAATGAATTCCTTGGTGAGGATAGTGGTACTGTTCCGCACCTGAGAAATCATTTCAGGACATTATTCCTTTTACAGTTAAAAAAAAAAAAAAAAACTAATGAAAGGAAGTTGCCATTAATGTCTAGACTGGCAAGGGTAGTTAAAAACTCTCGTATATTAATCAAACAGGATATCAAAAGTATCGAGATGTATATAATAACAAAGAAATGGTAGATTTCCGACTAGTCACAATCAAAAAAACGGAGACTAAGTTGCTTACCTGCTCCCATGAAGCGACAGCTTCACATAGATCAAAATCAAAAGACAGAGCTTCAAGTTCTCCAGTTTTTGGATCTTTCTGTTAATGCAGAAAACGCCAGATGTCAAAAAATTGGTTAATTGTTTAACTTCATTTAAACCATGTGATTATATCACTACACATACTTCTGAATTGGAGGAAGTTATTTCCCTCCAACTCGTAGGTTATAAAAACTGACACATGTTACAAAATCACATATGCAGCATTTTTTCTTCCTTCATGCACAACAATATGCTCAGCGAATGATTCGGAACATTTACCCATTTTGGGATAGTGTCACTGGGAAAATTTATTGTGGTTTGGCAATAATCTGCTCCCCTAGTTGCTTTTAGGCCAAGTCCATTTGCACTCTGCATATAACTCAAAGAACCCACACTTAGAATATAAGATCTAAAAGAAGAATAAAGTGTTGAAACTGTAAGAAAACACATTGAAACAAAACAACTACAAACTACTCCAACATAAATACCACACAGAAGGGCAATTAAAAGCAAAAAATAATATTCCTTCAAAAGAAAATATAACAGTTTTTAGCATTAAAAACCAGCACTATCAGAGGTCCAATACTCAACATCAGTGCACTTCGTATCGAACTATTCTTCAATGAGCAAAGATCTTGTTTTACGTGGTAGCGTCCATTTGGAACCAAACTAAAATTCAGTTAACAAACTCTACCCAAATCCCTATTCATGACATTCTTACATAACGCAACAGCACTGTATGTTGTACAAGGAAACAACAGCCGCCAATAAGCTTAGTTTGAAGGAAAATGCAGCAGCGTAGAAACCAAAAAACAAAACTAGCTTTGATGCGGAGGGAAACAAAAACCAAAGAAACGGAGGAAAACCTCACCACACACTTCTGAAAAGTGTCGTGCAGCGAAAACAGTGCTTCGTTGTCTTCATCTGTGAGGCGATAACCAGGATCTGCGTGCGGTTGCATTGTTATTATTATTATTATTGTTAGATTTAACGCGGTTGAAGAAAACTCTTGCAATATGAAGAAGATACAGGTAAATACATACATACATACAAAAGGATCAGAGAGGCCGGTGATGTAGATGGAAATGGCTGCAAATCCACATGCCAAAGCGAGAAACAAACCGAGTTGCAGAACCCTCATCGGATTATTGAGTTGCCGACAAATCGAATTGGGGTTTATCTACGGAGTGATTATTGCGATAGTAGTATCAACATCTGTTCCACACACACTCCAATTCACACTTCAAATCTTTACCTGTGCGAAGCTAATGTGTTCTATTGCTTTTATTGGGTTATTTAATTCAAACTAAACTTTTGGGTTTTTGGGAAAGTTAATTACTCTTGCTCCATTACTTATCGCATAATCTAGAAATATGGCATATTAATTAATTAATTAAGAAATATATACATTTATTCTCTATATTTTTAAATTACAATTTTTAAAAACATGTGATATTTGAGCGACCAATTTTTACTTTGTCTTAATTTTTTAATTTTAAAAAAAATATATAAGATATAATTTAACTTAGGTTTAATTGATCGTTGGTTTAATTGATCGTTTAAATGAATGTTCCTTTTTAATATACATAAAGTTGTTCATCCTATGACTTTTGGTGAGAGATGGTGTTTATGATTTGGTGCATGTGATTTTTTTACTAATCCACAAGAACTACACCAATTAAATCATACTTTATCACCCCAAACTAAAGTGGCTGCAAGTTCTGTGATTTCAGAGTGATATGGATTTGTAATATGACCTATAAGTTGGTTACCAAAATTTCATATTCAAATTCAGATCCGTGATGAATTAAAAAATGTTCACTTTGTTCCGTGTTTAGGTTACTCAATATATATATAACAAATCAAAATAACAAAATATTTTTAAGTAAATCAACATATTAATTATAATAACAATGTAGATTAGTGTGTCCCATTTTGGTATATTTTAAATTTGGATTATGAAAAGTAAAACAAATTTTTCTAACTCGTAACTCGTACCACATAATATTTGACTTAAGAATTTACAGGTTGACTTACAACCCGCGTAAAGAAAATTAACATTTTTTTTAAATAGTAAAGTGTAAGAATTAATTAACTTTGTTTTATTTAATTATATTAGTAAAAACAATAAATTATATAAGTTTAAGTAATATTGACAATTCTTTATAGTTTATAAGTTTTAAGTACAAACATATTAAAAACAAATATGATTTTTTGAACTAGATCAAAGTAAGAAATATAAAACAAGAGAGTTATTTTTAGTTAAGTTAGACAATAAATATGAGTGAACAAATTGTTTATAATAAACACACAAGAATAAACAACTCCGTGTGCAACATCATGCAAACTTGCAGAGAATCTGAGCTCAAACTTATGATGACCTGGAGATAATACGATTCCAAAACTACTTCAGAAGTAATCATTGAACTCTGTTCCAATAGCAAAATCTCACACAATCACTTTGAAAATGAGTCCCACCATCCAATAGGCCTAAACACTTTAGCAATCACAAAGGCAACAAATAATCTTCATTTCCAAAATGTAGGGATCATCATAGTTGACTACAGGAGGAAAATTTTCACAAAAGTAGCATGCTTCAATGATGATGACCTTCCATTCTACAACGTCATTGTGTAGGTGGGGTGAAAAAAATAATGTATTATTTGACAACAAAAGATAAATCATGCTTATGCACCATCAAACCATATATCAGCCGAATATATGATTAATCTGGTTAAATAATATATTACTGTTATTTGATTTATTAAAAAATGGAAATTTTCATTATCTTTTATTTTGTGACAGATTCATATGTCCATAACTCTTATTAATATAGGTGGTATTTGATAAAAGTCTTAACCTTCCTTTGCTCTATGGGTTGCCTAACGCTATTTTTTTTTTCGCTCGACCTTTAGCATTTTGTTGTAGTTTCTGTTTTATTAGTTTTTCGTTTTCCCTTATGTGTATGATGATATAATTCTATGCTTCTTTTCCTTTCTACCTCTTTTTCTCTTTTTCAACTTCGGAATTCTATTGGTTTTTCTCTCTTACGTGTTCAAAACAAACCTCTATTGTCTCTATAATATACTATTCTCCTATGGAGTAGTAGCACAATCACATTCTCATACTCATGATTATGTTCTCATAAATTCTAAAGTTTTCTTGTTAATTTGCGGGTCAAATATGTAAATATTTTTCTTTTAAACAATGCAGGATTCGATTTCAACAATTAAGAACATTCAAACCATTTAAATATTATCACCTTTCTAAAGTTTACATTCTGAATCTTAGTAACAATACCTACCTTATTCTTAGAATTGCATAAATGAGATAATAAAATTGATAATAACAAGTATACATTTTATTACACTAAAAATTAATAATTTTCTCTTAAGTTACACATAAAGCTTATTATTTCAAAACTTGATATACTTTCCATAAATATTTTAGAAACATCTTTTTTTACAGTAGACAATCATAAAATGGTTATAATATAATTTCAAAAAATAAAAAATCTAAAGTTATTATGATTTACTTTAACCAGAACCAACGTCAACATCAGTATGATAATAATTGTAAAGAAAATGTTTATTTTTTATGGTTCAATACACTTGTAATCCATACAATAAACGTTCCACATTAGATTACAATAATTATAATTATAGGACATTTCATTGTAATTATATATATTTTTTATATATTTTAGCGAATTGATGTCTTATGAAAGCAAAATTAATAATTAACGAGATAGTTAATTAATTTAATAAAAAGAATTCAATGTAATGTAATTATCTTAATTACAATAATTATGTATTTTTATGATTTAAAAACTAAAACATTGATTTTAATGACAGTTTGGTAATGAATTGTTTGATCCAACGCAAAATTCACCTCAATTTAGAATCAATTATCTAAAAAAAAAAAGAATTAATTCTATCCAAGATCTATAATCAAATTTAAACCTTAAACTAAATATGAAAATATCTGCGCGTAAAATTATATTACATGACACACGTACAACACTAAATACTAGAGAATCTTATAAATATGAAATTAAGGCGCAGCAAATAGGGCAATTACAAAAGGGAAAGGGAAAAGAAAAATAACAGAAGACAGAGAGAAAAGATAAAAGGTAGCAGCACTACAAAACCTCACGCCTCCTTTGTCCTTTCGTTCTTTAACTCTTTGCTTCTCAGTTGCGTTGCGTCTCGCCGAAACCCTTGCAGCCACTATACAATCCCTATCGCCATGGGTACGTTCTCTTCATCTCATTTCCGATATCGATTCCTTTTTCCCTCTATTTCCTCAATCCTTCCCCTCTTTCCTTTAGATCTGCATGTTCTCGCTTTTCGTAGATCTTTCACGGTTAACTCTACCGATCGGCGACAATCACCGCGATTTTCTTTTGCCTTTCTGCTTTTCTCTTTGTTCAAGTTCAATTGATTGAGTTCGGGCTTGTGATGTTCTATTTTACTTTTACAAATATACTGTGTAGTATTTTGTTCGTATTTCAATCTTGTTAACTTCTCTTGGCCGTAAGTGAAATTTTGTTGCAGTAAGCTGAGTTGCATGCCATGGGTTAGTTTCTTGATTTATAATTCTTCTAGTTTTCGTTCACACTGGAGAGTGATTTTGGCAAACAAGTGAATTCTTGCTTTTCTTGAATGAAACAAAAGAGTTCTGCTTCGAGGTTATAAGGAATTGGGGATTGGAGGAAAAAATTATGTATCTTTTTTTTTGAATGATAGATATTGAGGAGGACATCCGTTCTTTACAGCTTGAATCAGCAGGTAATCCATAGGCTACTGATTTTTTCGTATTTATTCCTTTTAGCTTGTATTTGTACTGCTTTATTTTAATCTTTATTTTTTCCAATGTTGGTTGTGAATTTGTGATAAGCAGAAGACAACAACGGGGTGGTAAATCCAGAGGATGGAAGGCCGGAAGCAGTTGAGAAATCTGATAAGATGGATGAAGGTTGGTTGTAAGAAAGTGGTTGATTCTGTGTTCATATTTTATGGAAATTAAATCTGATCGATTCTAAACTCTTACGTAGTTATACTTCAAGATTCTTTGTGGTTGTAAAAAAGTATTGTCATTTTTATTTTTTGTCCTGAAATCAACTTATTTATTATACTTCTACGTTTGTTAATGTTATGCACCACAGCACCTTCCATTCCGTTTTAATTTCAGTCGTGTATGAACTCTCTTGTTTGGAAAGGTTGTTTTGATATAGAAAGTTATTATCATAATGATGCTCTTAAAAAGTATTGTAGAAGTAGGAAGAGGAATTTTTGCTTCTCTTTCCATCCCTTGCTCTTAAAAGATATTGTACAAGTCGGAAGAGGAATTTTTGTGTCTCTTTCCATCCCTTTTCGTCAGGTCCCTTGTTATACTCCTGTACATATGGTGATTATTAGTATTTTGGTTATATCAGCTTACTTCTTTGAATGAATGGTGTACGATTGGTATCTGTAGTGTTATCTATGGTGGATGCAAAAATTCCACTATATAAACATGCCATTGCAGCCCATGGCACCGCCAAAGTGGGCCTCCCATTACAAATTGCCTGTGGTCGCTTGCAAAAAATATGCCTCACCATTTCACCTTGATACTGCCATTTTACAACGCTGGGTAGCTATAATACACATAATAATGTCACAACATAGTTTCATGTCAAATAAGCTCTACTTTGTCTTGCCCATGGCTGATATTGTTCTGAATTGTATGCAATTAGTTAGTTGCCCCACTTTGTGAATGTAATCATCTGGTTATATTCTGACCATTGAAAAATTATGATTGAACAATTTCGTATCATCTATCATTAATTTGATTGTTGTATTGGTCGTTTCACTTGCTTGCTGCCTATATAAGTTAACGATGGAGATGGAGGGCATCATATAATAATTTCATCTTGGTGTTTTCAGATCCTAAGCAAGAAGTTGAAGAACAGGCTCAACAGCCTGAGCCTGAGCCAATAGGTATGGGGAAATTATTTAGTTTCCAAGTATGCAATCATATACATAGTTTGCATTTGATTGCTCATTCAGAATTATACAGCTCATTGTCAATAAAGATTCAAACTTCCATTTTCGTGTGATCATTCCATGACATTGATTTGCAGTGAAAGATAAGGAGATTCCTCCCGTTCAAGAAGAAGAAGAGGAGCCAGAGGCAACTAAAAGGCACTTGAATGTAGTGTTTATTGGCCATGTTGGTAAGTTGAATAATTCCACATGATTTATCAGTACGAGTTACCAGGTTTTCCTAATGTTATCTGATCAACCTTAAACATTTGACAACCATTCACTTGCTTAGGAGTATCAGGCATTGTATCTACCTTGTGCGTTATAGAATTAAATGGTCATTTAGAAGTTGACCATGAACTAGAGGATATTTGTTGCCTCTGTTTTCTGGTTATCAACTTCTTAAATGTTTTTGCTTTTCATGGCTGAAGGAGAATAAAGAATGTCTCTAGACTTGGATTGCATGCTTTCAATTCTACTTGTATTCATGTGGTTATTGATCTATGATTCGTTAGAGTTGGACTAACTTGGGAGAATACTTTTTTATGCTTTATAGGTAGGTACACTTTTGATTATAAGCTGGTTTGAGCACAAAAGAGGCTAATCTGAACACATACTAAATTTGCAAGATGATAAATACACAGCATAGTCTTATCACTGTAGTCCATTAGGAAAATGTACGGAAAGTCAGGGCTTATTGACTCACATCATAAGAGCAATGGGGCTTGGTTGGAAGGGAATATGCATGAGGTTTTTTTTTTTTGTAACTGCCTAAACATATGTTAGCTGAGTGGAATGAGGAACAGGAAGGCATCGCTTCAATTAGAGAGTGCACACTTTCTTTATAATCTTCTTATGTAAGTAATTTATTCATGTATGTCATCTTCTAGATGCTGGTAAGTCTACAACTGGAGGCCAGATACTTTTCCTTAGTGGTCAAGTTGATGAACGGACTATTCAAAAATACGAGAAAGAGGCCAAGGACAAAAGTCGAGAAAGTTGGTAAGCTCATTCACTTTGTTTTTTGATTAAAAGTGTCCTGTTTTCCAATGCTGCATTGCTGTCTCAATCTATTTATCGCTACTTGGGTCTTAAGGTGTTACATGTTTGAGTTAGCTTGCCTTATTGACCCATTCTATATTAAATGTGATAGTCGTTTTTCAGCAAGTACAATTACTTTCAGCTATTTAATATTTGGGTGATTGTGTAAAAAAAGTTGGGTGTTGTGCAATGAGATGATACATAAAACTGAGGTAGCTTATTTGTCTTAATTTCGATGAACTTTCTCAGTACTTCTAGATCTCCTGTACGAATTTAGCTCAGATAAAGCTACTTTATCCTTTATAAAGTAATCAAGTAATTATTACAACATTTAATGGGCTGGGCCATTACATGCTGTAATTAGATTAAACTAGATAGGAATGAATATGTGATGTGACCCCAACAAGCCCATCATCAAGACAAGGTACACCTTCAAGCCCAAGCCCATCAAGAGGTCCAATAACAAGGGGCATGCTCAAAAAGATCCAATTGGGCTTCATTCAAGATGGCCCAAACCCACATGGGCTTCTCACACTCTTCACATGGGTCAAAGAAGATGTGAAGATTTGAAAAGGCGTATCAAAGAGCAATAGAATAACAATAAGATTGGCCCATTGTTTAGGTCTTGCTTTCTAGAATAAGAAGTCAAACAATGTGTAGTTGAATTGATAAAATTGGGCTTGACTAAGCCCAAAAGGAGGTGTGGCCGTGAGCTTATCAAAAGGTCCAAGGTGGACTAAGTGGAAGTCAACACTCCTTCCTACACCTCATGGATCCAAAGCATCAAGGGTTAGGAATGCTTTTTCCTTTTCCAAGGCATCATCTAATGGCCGTGAGCCTTCCTCCTTCTCCAAGCCATCTTTCACGGCCAAGATTGAAGCCCATTCTCATCCAAGGTCTAAGAGTGCTTATGTGTATTTGCTTTCATATAAAAGCCTAAATTTTAGGCTATTGTAATCACTCTTGAATTTTAAGCAATATATGCCTAGTGTTGAGAGTACTCCACTCCTCTAGCTCAAGTGACTCTCAAAAGGCAATAGGAGTGGAGTACTCTCAACACTAGGCATCTATTGTTTAAAATTCAAGAGTGATTAAAATTTAGGCTTTTATATGAAAGCAAATACACATAAACACTCTTAGCCCTTGGATGAGAATGGGCTTCAATCTTGGCCGTGAAAGATGGCTTGGAGAAGGAGGAAGGCTCACGACCATTGGATGATGCCTTGGAAAAGGAGGAAGGCTCACGACCATTGGATGATGCCTTGGAAAAGGAGGAAGCATTCCTAACCCTTGGATGCTTTGGATCCATGAGGTGTAAGATGGCTTGGAGAAGGAGGAAGGCTCACGACCATTGGATGATGCCTTGGAAAAGGAGGAAACATTCCTAACCCTTGGATGCTTTGGATCCATGAGGTGTAAGAAGGAGTGTTGACTTCCACTTAGTCCACCTTGGACCTTTTGATAAGCTCACGGCCACACCTCCTTTTGGGCTTAGTCAAGTCCAATTTTATCAATTCAACTACACATTATTTGACTTATTATTCTAGAAAGCAAGACCTAAATCTTCATATCTTCTTTGGCCCATGTGAAGAGTGTGAGAAGCCCATGTGAGTTTGGGCCATCTTGAATAAAGCCCAATTGTATCTTTTTGAGCATGCCCCTTGTTATTGGGCCTCTTGATGGGCTTGGGCTTGGAGGTGTACCTTGTCTTGATGCTGGGCTTGTTGGGGTCACGTCAATATGTATTAAATAGTAAATAAAAATGTAGTCTGTTCTGTAGTTTGCTCAGAGCAAATTCTATGATGGGTATAGTAATCCAAACAGAACATTCAATTAGGACTTGTATGGATTGATGTTTCTTGCGTTTGACTTTTCCAATTATGTTACGAGAATTGTCTTATGTGGTCTATAATGTGCATACCACCTTAAAATTTTATTTCCTTGCAACCCAATAGATGCAAATATTTTATGTGAAATCTTTCTCTCCCGATGAACTTTGTGGCATGCTAATTTGAATTTCTTCTAGATCCAGTTGGAAGCTTTTACAGTTGGTAATTGTCCATTGCTTAATATGTTCTTGTGCTTCTCTAGTATAGTGGGTGAAACATTGCATGTTTTGAAATGTTATTCTGTGTTTTATCTATTTGGTTATCTTAAATCAACCTGGGTGCTTTGTTAGCTTATGCGTTTTGTTGATGACTATGTAGTATTAAGGAGTTCAAACTATAAGGGCATATGGCCGATTGAGTCTTCAAGATATTACATTTTTTTATAGAAATTTTGTTTATTTTTGGAGAAAAGGGGTATCTTTCAGCTTAATGAATATAACTGATGCTAATGTGTTTCAAATTAATGATTTGAATTTGATATACTAGGTATATGGCTTATATAATGGACACAAATGAGGAGGAGAGGGTAAAGGTATGCGTAAATTTGCTGATGAAAGCTAGCTGATCTATTGCTTTTGATGTAGTTTTCGCCTTCTCTTAGTTGTGTGGATTTGATTAGTATTTATAATTAGGGTAATATGGTGACAATTGCAGGGGAAAACAGTTGAAGTTGGAAGAGCACATTTTGAAACTGAGACAACAAGGTTTACTATTTTGGATGCACCTGTGAGTATCTGCATTGCGTGACTCCTCACATCAGTTTTCTTTATTGTGGACATGCATATTGCCTAAAGTTACTCTTCTATTTTGAACTACTCAGGATTTTCTGACAGATATCCCTCCCTTAATTCAATTGTTTCTCTTGAAGATCCCCACATTAACAGGAGTTATGACCAAATTATGTTATGTTAGAGGTTTTCTAATAGATAGGTGCAAAACTTACCTTACAAGTTACGATCCAATTTTGTAAGGCTGAGTTACATCTAAACCCAGAGATGGTATCCAAGTCTATCCTAGAGTGTTGTTGTGCTTATTGAGTCATATGCTATTGGCCTGCAATTAGACAACTCCTAAATATCTAAAACTCATACTTGAGATGTCTAGTCATTGGTGGAGGGTGTTGTTTGAGATCCCACATCCACTAGAGATATGATCAAATTATAGTATATAAATGTGGTGCAAATCTCATTTATTATTTAATTTTATAGAATTGAGTTGGATTTGAACTTGCATTCTAAGAATTTTGTTTTTGTATATTTTATGATAATTCAACCATTATATGTCTACTCTTTGGTAACAATTAGTACTGAACTACAATGCTTTTGCAGGGCCACAAAAGCTATGTTCCTAATATGATTAGTGGTGCATCTCAAGCTGATATTGGTGTTTTGGTTAGTTGATCTGTGGTGTGACTTTGTCCTTGATTTCAAGTATGTGCTTCACAACCATTTGATAATAGATCTATCTGTGCTTTATGCCCCATCAATCAGGTTATATCTGCCCGGAAGGGAGAGTTTGAAACTGGATATGAGAGAGGTGGACAAACTCGTGAGCATGTCCAGCTTGCAAAAACGCTGGGTGTGGCTAAGCTGCTTGTTGTTGTTAATAAAATGGACGAACCTACAGTGCAGTGGTCAAAAGAAAGGTTTTATTCACTTTTTTGCTGTATTCACACGTATCCTTTCTGTGCTTATATGTAATTATAATGAGAGTCCTTGCTGCTGGTATACCTCTAGGTATGAGGAAATCGAGTCAAAGATGGTTCCATTTCTAAAGCAATCTGGATACAATGTAAAGAAAGGTAAGCTGCCTTTATTCTTTTGTTTGAGAAAATGTTGAAATTTCTCTTTCCTTTTGTTTTAATTTATCTGCTGTTGGATGATGTGAATGTGAGATTTATAATGGGTGGGTTGTGTAGCTTTTACATGGAGAACATGTATATAATTAAAAATTTGATGGGGGAGGGAACTGATTGTCACTTCTAGAGAGTTATGTTACGTAATAACTGCTGGACCTTGGGGCAATTTGAGAATTCCTGATTGTTTGTTTGCTTGAAATGTTGAGAAGGTTTGAGATCCTAGGTATTAAGTTCTAAAAGGACGATTTTGAACCTTGTACATGGAGTGAGCACCTATGTATTTTATTTATTTAGGAAACAATTAAGAGTCATGGGCTTTTAGGTTGTTCTCTTTCTATTTCACACATTTTCTCTATGGTATAGGATTTGAAATGCATGAAAATGGACTTGGAAAGCCCTGTGTGTTAGAAGGCATTGCTTGCTATTGGCATTTCATATTTTGTGTAGATGTCAACTAGTGTAATGAATTGTGTAATAAGCTATTTTACTAATTGTTTATTCAACAGATGTCTTGTTTTTGCCAATATCTGGTCTAGTGGGTGCAAACATGAAAACAAGGGTGGACAAAAGTGTTTGCCCATGGTGGAATGGGCCTTGCTTGTTCGAGGCCCTTGATGCTATTGAAGTTCCACCACGAGATCCCAAAGGTCCTTTCAGGTATTGCATTTCTGACCATCTTGCCCCCCTAGGTCATTTGTATTTATTTTTTCTTTTATTCTTTAAGTTTGACTACTTTGCTAAGAGGGAGGTCCTGACTTGCATAGGATGCCCATTATTGACAAATTTAAGGACATGGGAACTGTTATTATGGGCAAAGTTGAATCTGGTTCTGTTCGTGAGGGAGACTCTTTGCTGGTCATGCCAAATAAGGTTTCTTTTTGGGTTGTGAGCTCTGTCTTTCTTTTCATTTATTCTTTCTTGAATATGAAATGAGTAACAACTGCAGGATCAAGTAAAAGTTGTTGCCATATACATTGACGAGGACCGTGTTAAACGTGCTGGACCTGGTGAAAATTTACGGATTAGATTAGCTGGTGTTGAAGAAGAAGACATAGTAACTGGGTTTGTTCTGTCTAGTGTTGGTAAGGTTTATTGTTCCCTCCACTTGAAATTTTTGGGAAATATGTTCATGGTATTACAATTTGGAATATATATTTTAATTATTGCTGTCAATACTGATTAGTCCAAAAAACATGATAGGAGATAGCAGGATAACTGCCATTCCAATTTATATATTATATTAATGCTCAAAGGTTACTCAAAATTCATGCATTAATTCTTAATAGCAAAAAAGTTCGTTGCACCTAAACAAAACAATAAAGTATATAGCAATAAAAATCAAGGAAATAAGTGCTTAATCCTGTCAAAGTTAAAAAAACGTGTTCAAGTTTCTAGTTTTCAAAGTATTTAATATTTATTAGAATCTTTGAATTATATATTTAAAGAAACATTACATAATTTTTCTAGCAAACTTTCAAGTTACTTTTTTAACGTTAAAGGTCATTATATTATATTAGTCTTTCAAAAGTCTTGATAATAAACTAGTTTTGTTTAACCTTTCACTATTGTACTGTTTTAATAGTTTTTTTATCAGAAAAATGGTCTCTATCTAATTTATATCAAATTAGTTAAAAAAACCTATAACATCATCTGCTTTTGTTATGGTGACGACCTTTGAAAAATTAATATAATATTTATTAGCCATCAATTTGTTATAAAAATTTTGGTAGTAGTGTTTTGTATAAAATATTATTGAAATGCTTATAATACTTGATGTTGCTCAATGGTGCTTCTACGGAGCATGATTAACTACTATGTTTTTAATTATTCATTTTTATAGATGTTTTTTTAAAAGGGCTAGAAAGCATAATTGATCCATAATTTCAGGCAATGTTTGAAAACTAGTTTGTCTCATTTCATTTTTTATATCTGATTCCATTATGACGAGTTTAGCCATGTTAAATGTATTGTGCCATGAGATTTTTCATACCAATGTCGTATCTATTGTGGATTTTATAAGTCATAAACTAATTGTATTGTTTTAAGCTGGACTTGGTACCTTTGGATAAATTATGGCGAGTATTTAAAATTTAGACTACACATAGTCTATTAATTATATAAATTATGGCATGTATTGTTTTCATGTGATTACACGTTTACTGGATGTTGTTTTTATGTGGTCTGTTTTTTCCCTTTTGCAGCTAATCCAATACCAGCAGTTACTGAGTTTGTTGCTCAGTTGGTGATCCTTGAATTGCTAGACAATGTATGCATCCATTTTTTTTTTTCATCCTCGGCATTTGGATGTTCACTTATTGATCAATGACATTATTTTTGTATAAAATCTTTAGGCTATTTTTACTGCTGGGTACAAGGCTGTTCTGCATATCCACTCTGTGGTTGAGGAATGTGAGATTGTTGAACTTTTACAGCAAATTGATACAAAGACAAGGAAGCCTTTGAAAAAGAAAGTTCTCTTTGTGAAGAATGGCGCTGTTGTAGTGTGCCGTGTTCAGGTACATTTTTTAGCGTTATGAATTTAGAAGCTAGTTTTCTTTCATTTTTTTGTATTGTATTTCTTTACATTAATAAAAAATGCAATGGTGGGAGTTGTCTCATCATGCGACCTGGAGGTCAAAAGTTCTTGTGGAACATGAATCAGACTCTTAAAGGCGAGGCTGCCTGCTATAGACCTACTTGGTTGTCTACCTTTCGTGAGCACTGCGTATGGCAGGAACCTTATGGTGCTGGACTACCCTTATTGTGTTGCTCTATATGGGCTTCATAGGGCTATGAAATGTTTTTAACTGATTCTCAAAGTCTTAAATAGAGAGGATAAGTTCATTACTGATGGTGGTTTGATTTCTCCCTAATATGCAAGTCTAATTTCATTTTGTTATTGGGATTGTACTTACAGGTTAATAACTCTATTTGCATTGAGAATTTCTCTGATTTCCCACAACTTGGGAGGTTCACTCTCCGCACTGAAGGTAACAATTAACAAATTTGTCTTGTGAATTTATTTCTGATATAAATTTATGTTTAATTCGTATGATATACTCCATCTTACAGGAAAAACTGTTGCCGTGGGAAAAGTGACTGGTCTGTGAGTTTGTAACAATTTTGACGGAGGTAAATAGTATTTCATATGCATTATATATTGTTTAGTATTCTTCATTATTGGAAATGATTTCAAGATAATATAACAAATCAATTTCTTACGGCTACTGATATTAAAGTTTTTTTGGACAGGACGGGAATTCGTGCACAAATTAGTGGAATGGCAGCTTTGAGGCATAGTTGACAGCATCAAGTTTACCATATATTCATTTGGGTATTTGTTTTACTTTTACTTGGTAGTATTCATTGAAGAGTTATTTGTTGCTGCTGGTGCCCATGTACTGTATACGGCCTAACAAGGCCTGGCTGCTTCAGTATTTTGCGATTGGCTGGGCTGTTTCAAGCCTGCCAGCCACTTGAGATATAAATTTGAAATGGATGCTTTTAAATCAATCTGCCTTATTAGGTGTGGAAACTTGCGACTATTTTAGCCTACTTTCTAGTCCCAGCTGACTAGCATATTTAATTTTGATAGTGATATTATTTCTTTTAGTAAGCCTGTTGATGCAATTTTGCTAAACGGGAAATATGGTAGTTGGTTTCACCAGCCTGTGATTTATGATTTCATAATGAATTTATATCAATGCCAAG
>Ga0099823_1000328_pt1 | contig 29445 bp, 16 predicted proteins | sample CowpearedBW_FD_76831 | JGI IMG/M metagenome (GOLD analysis project Ga0099823, IMG submission 76831) | Root nodule microbial communities of legume samples collected from California, USA - Cow pea red BW | ecosystem: Host-associated > Plants > Roots > Nodule | place: USA: California | collected...
AAAAAAAAATGCATTTGTACCACGAGACAAAAAACTCATCCTCCCAATTCAAATCATGCCGGCCTCATGCTTTAAACTTATAAGCTACATTATTTTATATATTCATCTTAAAGTATTTCCAGTTAAAAAGTTGACGAAAGTCTGAAAATGTTTCTGAAAAGTTCACGCAGGTTGAATTGAACCTACGAAAAACAGAAAGCGAAATACGTAGCAGCACAACTACGTACCTGAGCTCTGAATGGACAAGGTTGGAGACACCACAGACGCAGAGGGAGTAAGTGGAGGCGCAGGGGGCGAAGAAGCCACATCAGCGTTGCTACTGCTAACATTCTGGACCTGGGCCTGGGCCTGGGCTTGGACATTGGTCCTGGCGCTCTCTTGCGCTAATACATCGCAGAATGCTCTGTGCGTGATGAAACTATCCCTCCTACAAGAAGATAAACATTACTGTTAGTGACATTGCATTGGGGAAAATTGAAATAAAAAAAAAAAAGTAGATAACAGAAGAGAAGTATTTTTGATACCTAGAGAACAAGGTGCCGCAGTCGCATCGGTACTCTCTGCTGCCACAGGTTTTCGTATGGGCTTTCCAGTCCGACTGTACAGCGTATTTCTTAGAGCAGCGTTCGCATTTCCACTTTTTCTCGCCGTGTTTTCTGCAGAAGTGCTTCTTGATGCCGGTGAGGTCGCCGAGCGCCCTAGCGGGGTTGTGGTGGACGCACGAAGGCTCGGGGCACACGTACGCTTTCTTCCGCGGTTCCTTGCTCCCCCGCTGCCGCAGCTTCCACGGCAAGTTGTGACCGCGCCGGTGAAGCTGCAGGTTCTGATCGCGCTGGAACCCTTTGTTACAGATCTCGCAGACGAAACGGTTCGTGGCCATCAGTGTCTTCGGTGACAAAGCAATCACTTCAGCATCTGGATCTGAAAAAATAAAAAATAAAAACACGCAAAATCCAAAACAAGGAATATTCATAAAGTCACTCGAACTGAATATATTTATTATATGTAAGACATGAAAATTATGGTTAAATAAATTGAAAGTAAATGAATCAGTATGAATATACCTGGCATTCCAGGGAGGTTTCGCTTCCGTTTGGGAGGAGGTGGCAGAGGTTGTTGTTGTGGTGCGATTTCCGAAGCTGAAGAATGTGTGAATGGTGAAGGATTCTGAGGCTCCGCCATGGTTATTTTATTTACTAAGATGAACTGAAGAACTCCTCCGGAAGTTCTTTTTTAATTACTTTGCCCTTTTTGTAGGACTTATTTGTTTCCTTCCCAAAGAGAAGTGGTGGTTTCCCTTTCCGTCACTGCTTACGAAGGTCGTCTTAGGCGGCACACGGTGGAGGAAGTTAAAGGAGAGAGAGAGACAGAGAGAGAGAGGGAGAAATTATTTGAAACGAGGATGATATGTCATATGTACTGAAAAATACTAACCAGGATAAAGCGGCAGGAGTTAACCATGGTTAAGCTGCGAGGGGGACAGAACTGTTCAGAAGGTTTCTATCGAAGAAAACAAAAATAAAATCTCTAACCTCTGTATTTACTTTATTAGTAATTAAGAAATTAACATAGAAACTACGTTAAAAATACATAAAAAGTTAGGATACAAGGTTATATTGATAATATTTTTGGCAATATTTTTACCTTAAAAACATAGAGAGAGAGAGGATATAACGTGGGCGCCAAGTTTTCCGTGGAAAATAAAAAATGTGAATCCCACCGTCCACGTGTTACAAGAACCGGGTTCATGACCTTTGTCGGGAGCAAAACCTCCTAGCGGTGCTTGTCGTGTAGTTCAGTGAGTATCCATATATCAGAACGAATATCTTATTTATTTATTATTTCCACCTAAAAACTCAGGAATAGTTAAAGTAGCACAAATCATATTTATGGGTAATTGTTTGTTTCATGTTATATACCATTATTATCATTACTACGTTCTCATAACACTATGATGGTTGTCAATTCCTAACCAACAATAGGATTGGATTGTGTAATAAGGGATAATTGAAGGAGTGAGTTTGTCTCACTCAATTGTAATCCATTATATTCAATAATTGAATAATTAGTGACACTTTAGTTAAAACTTTTATAAATAGTATTAAATCTTAAGCTTTTAGTTTATAAATAAAAATTAAAATCCGTTCTGTGTGTATTGACTTGTAACATCATAACTCTACATATGTAGCATTAAAATTTGACTAGTCTTGTAGTCACGTGCAAATATTTTGACAATTAAGTAAGATGTGTATAGTGTAACATGATGAAAGAAATATAATTGTAGTATAACATTGAGATAGTGTCTCTAATGCATGATGGTTACATTTTTATTTTTTCATAAAGAAGAAATAATAATGAGACATCACGATACTATAATATTAATATTAATTATATGTTGAGACTAAAATAAAAACATAATTATTATGCAGGGGCATTTCAGCGTATTAATGTCATTAGAAAATATAAATGTTATGATATAAATAGCTAATAATAGGTAGATTTCAAGACCAATTTCTTTTTTTTTTTCAAAGATGTCATGATTATGATGATAAAGGTGAAGGGCATTTTGGTCTTCTTAGATACTTGTTGCAATTAAGCTTTATTGACTTGCATTGCACTTCACCGTAAACACCATTTTAGAATTAAAATTATCCTAGAGAGACAGTCAACCGAAACCGAAACCCTTAATTTTAGATTTTACATTTTTAGAGTATATAATAAAGTTTTTAAATAAATTAATGCATTAAAAATAAATTGTATTTTAAAAGCACAATTGCGTATGTAAAAAACATCTTTTAATTTTATTAATTTCTTTAGCTAGAATTTAAGATTTTGAATTTTATTTTCAAAAAATACACGGTTGAATCTTCCATCTAATGAAAAAAAATAATAGTTTTAAAAAAATGAAAGCTACATTTTTAAGCAAATTTTTATTAATTTAAAATAAAAATATACTCAACTCAGCATAATTGTAATTAAAATATGACTCACTGTCTCCCAATTTGTTTGAAATTTGTCCAAATACCTTTCAGAAATTTATCAAATTTCAAATGGAATTTAGGATAGCTTTGAGGCACGAGAGTTTACTTTTTTTTCTTTTAGTTCTTACTTAATTTTTTATCGTGAGTTAAATGTAATTATTTTTAAGATTAAATATATATTTAGTTTTTGACCTAGGTGTGAAATTGAAATTAGTAAATTTTGATATATTTTAATTTTTAAATTTTAAAAGTTAGTATATATATTTGTTTTAATATAATGATATTAATTTATTTGAATTTATTAAACAGTGATTTAAGCTAATATTAGTGTAATATGTAAAAATCACGTAAATAATTTAAATATCATTTCAAAACACTTTTAACAAATAAAAAAATGTAACATAATTCTATTAATAATAATAAAATTTCAACATTAAAATATAACAAAATTTAGAACATAAACAAATTTGTCTTAAAAATATATTTAATTTTTTTATAATATTTATAGACAACTCATTATATTTTTCAGAAAACTTGCCTTAAATCTACGTTTTTATTATAAATATATGAATTTCAAATAAGATTACAGATTTGTTGTAAAAAAATACCTACAACATTTTATCTTAGAGAAAATATAGCAAAATTATTATCATTATCATTAAAAAAAATTCATGTAGTTAATTATAATTAGGTAACCAAAGTAGTTAATTATAACTATTTTCTGTTTTGATAAACAGTCAAAATTTTAATTTTGAAATAGAAATTGTTTTTAACATTATAACTATCAAAGTTAAGTAGTAAATTAAGTAAGGAGAATGGCATATGATTATTAATTTAAAGTTTTAGAATTAAAAAAATGACTAAGGAATATATTGTAGAAAGTTGCATGATTGGTAGAAATAATTAAGAAAGGTAGTAATGATGAGGAGAGGGGGCATTGGCAGTTCCCATCAATAGATGAAATGAGAAAAGGGTTGAAATTGAAGAGAAAGAAGAGAAGAGCAGCCAAAAAGATAATCAAACTCCAAATCATTACATTTTTTTTTTTTCCTTTTGCCATTATTATGCAAACTGCAAGCAAGCCAAGGGTCCCAAAACCCACCATACCTTACAGCTGTATCTCATCATCATCCCATCACCTCTCACTCAGATAAGTACTTCAAAATATCAAATTATTTCAATTTTATTACTATTTTTTTATAAAATATAGTTTTATCCATTTTATCATTAATCTAGCCTATAAATTAGTCAACCTTTTTTCTCTCTCTCTCTCTCTATTTAGATAGAGAAGACATCTGTTTCTCAATTTATACATTAACTATTTTTAATAAGATGCGAATAGATTATTATTCTAAAATACATTTAAAATGTGTTTTGTTTGATATTTTTTTGTCAAGAAGAAATATGAAAACATTAACAGTTTTTTATACCATTTTTATATGCGCCACCAATTTACTTTTTAGAGTAATATGTTAAAAGTATAATTATATTATTTGAATAAATATTAGTTAAAATACGTTCTTTGTATTTTTTTTATTACTCATAATAAGAAATACATATTCAAAAATTAATTATTAAAATATAAAATATATATATATATATAATAATATTTTATTAATTATTATTATATGTGTAATTTTTAATCATAGAAACTAATAGAGTTAGTTATATTTATAGAAATGAAAATGCTGAAAGAGTATCTAGTGCAGTTAAAGGACAAATATGTATTAATTATTTTCAGGAGAGTAGAGAAGAATAAGATGTGTACGCAAATAAATAAAAAATGGTAGAAGGGTACTTAAAAGGTAATTATATAACATAAACTCTATTACTTATCTCCATAGATTTGGTAAGGGTCAAAATCAGAGGTGAGAAAAAAAATCCTAACCCGACCGCATCCGTCCAAATGAATCAAAAAATAGGTAGGCGATCAGTTTTACACGGATTCGGATAATATTGGATAAATGGTGAGATATAGAGAGTAAAAGCACTCATATTTAAACCAAACTCTAGTCGTCGTTGTTGTTCTTTCACAAAGAGGACCCTCACTCACCCTAAAACTTCAAATGCTCAATCCCTATGCAACATTCCTCTTCTTTTAGGCCTCAAAATCACGATAAGTACAATTTATGGTGTACGATATGCGTCTCCTCCGGTGTATGATCTATGTCTTCTCCTCCATGGCGAGTAATCACATCACACAAGACCACGTAGACTCAAGTTCGATGACGCAGGACTATCTATCGCCTGTGTCGCACAACACTGATGCTACCACAGTGTGTCACTCACTTTTTTTCTCCTTTTCTCGATTGATTTTGGATTTTGGCGATCCATTTTCCATAATGCAGAAAAAAAGAGAAAAGGATGGCTTGTTCTAGGCTATTCCTTCTTTCTACGTTTAGGGCACAGAGAGCAGAGGAGCGTAAACATCCAACAACAACAATCATCCATCTAAAATAACTCACCCATATTTAATCTAATCCGAAATTATCCATATTCGCATAGAACAACAAATTAAGTGACCGGATTGGATATTAAAATATTAAATTTGGATTATAATGAATCAGTTAGGTTGGATCCGAATTCAATTTAACCCAATCGCTAGTCGGTCTTAGTAAAAATATATGAAAACAATTTTTTAGAGTTAAATATATTTTTAGTTATAATTTTGATGCAAAATTAAAATTCATCTTAAATTTTGATATATTTTTATAATTTTAAAAATAAATAGATATAGTTATTTTAATATTATTATATTAGATTTTTATTGTGTTAAACGTGTTTTATACTAGAATTTTAGCTATTTGCGATGTTTGACATAATTCTAAAAAGAAAACACATTTGACAAACAAAAAAGTTTTAACCAAATTGAGTTAAAAAAAGTATATTTATTTATTTTTTAAATTTGATGACTAAAATATATCAAAACTTTAGTTAAAAATAATTTTATTTCTTCGTTAAAGTTAAATAATTCAAAATATATTTAACCCATTTTATTAATATTCAGGCAAATATATAGGTATAGATACAAGGTCAATGTTTTCTTTTTAAATAATAGTAAAAAATCTACATTTTCAAAACATTTTTTAAAAATAATAATAAAATATCTAAATTTTCAAAACAGTTAACATTTTACATATTATTTCCATCAAACACTCCTCCCTTCGTATGATATTGTATATATTTCTTTTATAAAAATTTTGAACAAAATGATATTAATGATTTTTCCTTTGAAATTTTGTAATAGATATTTAATCAAAGTTATTCACTATTAAAAAAAAAAACGGCCACATATCAGTCAAATGAAATGAAAATTTTGATAGTAAGAATTTAAAAAGTTGATCTAAGTTTTTCATTATTTTTAACTCGTCTCCAACCTCCCAAAAACCATAACAGACAATCAATTTATACCGAGTCTTTCTTCAATGTTATGTTAATATCACACATGTTCTTATCAAGAATATATAACCTTGGAGACAAGACATCATTTAAATAAATCATACATATAATAATTTTAATAAATGAAATTTTTTGGCAATAAAAATATAAAAGAAATTGATTTAAATTTACCCTTATCACTAGCCTTATAGCCAACCTGCATAAAAGATCTAGCTGGAAGGCAATCAATTTTATCCTCTCCAGCCCCACTCCAAAAATAGATGAACCCAACCAACTTTACAAGATATTAACATCGGATGAACTAAAAATAGACAAACTTTATATAGGTAAATATTATTAACATACCTGCCCTTCAATATTAGTGCTCTATTATTGACATACCTTCCCTTCAACATCAATACTCTATTATTGATTAACTCTACAAACTATATTCATATAATAATAAATATATTATAAGCATGTCTTGTTAGTTCAACTAGTTTACAGTATTAATTAAAAATGTCCACCAAGCATGTTAAAATAAGTAAGTCTACCAAAATATACCATCCCCACACTGCAACATTAACCATAGTAGATTATGATCCTATGTACTCTCAAAAGGCACATTATGAACAACAGATTTCTCATCTAAATACGTTCCAGATGCTGTATATGTATATATATCACTATCACATTTCGTATCTAGGAGTTCAAATTGGGCAGTACGTGTGTGTGTGATATTCCAAGGATCTCACTCGATAACTATGTTGTCGCATCTTTAGAGGTTAGATGCTTGAGATGCTGAAGATTGAACTTTCCAGCTATCGACAAATGAAGCACTCGACCAAGCAGCATCTATAAATACCCATTTATGAACGGCACGCATTAAATATTTGCCCTCTCATTGCATCAATCGGCATATGCTCAAATGTGTAACGCTCAGGTCCAAAGTACACTCCCGTCCTTTCTAAAAGTGCAATACTTTCATCCCTACCGTATCTTGAAGCATATAGTCTCAGGTACTCGATGTCCTAAATAAATGTCACGAAAACGAAATCAAAGATCAGAATGCATGAGAGAAACACTTGTAGCTTTATGCCAGCACATGTCATGAAAGTAGATCTTCGGGCAAGAAACACGGACGGGGAAAACCAAGTAAATAAAGAGGCTGTGACATTTTTTCAGAACACAAAATGTTGAGGATATCTTACAAAATTGTGAGGAAAAGATAAAATGTTTTACCTGCAAGCCATTAAGTATGCGTTCTAGTCTAAGAGAAGCCACTGGCTGATGAGAAGTTGAGAACACCTCACCGGGATAGTATAGGACTCCGTCTCCAGGGGGAAGACCATGCCTGAATTTTATCTGTGTCCAAAAAAGTATTTTGATTGTCAGAAAATAGTCAAATTATCAGTGCGGTATAACAAGTTCTAACAACTCCTTTTTTAAGAAGATAGCATAAAAAGCTATACAATCACCTCTGCGCTGGCTACAGTTGCCTTCTCATAGCAGTTGGCCCCCCAGTATAAAAATCCTGTGCCACCCTCTTTCCACACACGCCACATGACGGCACGGTGTTGGGTACCTCGCATTCCAAGATGCCAATTTGGATGAGGATCTGATGGTCCCATACAGACATATGTCCACCATTCCTGTAGCAAAACATTAATATGCAGCGGTTGTTATTCTTCTAGCTTAGGATATTCCATTATGCATACAAACATCTTGCGATTTGTTTACCAGTTTACTTGGGAGTATTTCTTAGTTTCCTCGTTTTTCTCCTTATTTTGTTAGGATTCTTAGTAAAATAATGGATTTTTATGGGGAGGGGAAAAAAGAACGAAGAGAGGAAGAGTGAGATCATATAGAACTTGAATTGTTAAAACAAAAAGAGGATCAAGAGAGATAAGAGGGAAACAATACAAAAACACAAATCCAAATAGAATAAAAAGGAAGATATGTTCAAAATAAGACAAGTTCACAACATAACAAAACCAAGTCAAATATATACTATAATCCATAATCAAATTTCTTTTCTATTTCCCTCATTCTTTCTTCTACCTCGCAGGTTTGCCAATCTGCCACCATTGTCACATTACCACCTAGCCTGTTTTTCTAATAGCATCCTTCTCTATGTGATCAGATTTAAGTCCATATTATTAGTTTATTTAAATTAGTTAATCTTGTCTTAATTTATTTAATTTTATATATGATGATTTAAGACACAGTAGACTAATTTAAAATTAAAATCTTTTGAAATTAACTAAAATAAAATATTTTAAACTTATGATAAAAAAGTCAAAACTAAGTTAGCCAAAATTCGTTGATTCCATATACATATTACATACAAAATTTAAATAACTACATGGGATCTACTAGTATTTTCTCTTTGGATAACACAAGTAACTTCCATATTTAAAATATTAAGCTACGTTGTTGTCAGTGTCCATTTTGGATCCACTTACTTTATGGTTATTATACTTACACTTTATAATTTTTCAAGAAAAATATTAACAACACATGATTTAAAATAATTATATAACTTTTATTTCCTCATTGCACTTGGGAATATTCTTTCACCAGTTTCGATGCTTTCTCATAAATAAATAATAACTAATAAACAAAATCTTCAACAAGGTTAATTTTTGTTATTAACCTTTGTAATTTCTGTGTAAAAAAGGTAAGATAATAGTGTTGATATTTTCATTTTGTACATTTAATTAAAGATGATTATTTTATAACTACCTTCATAAGAAGCTAGTAACTTCCCTATACATGATTAATTCCTGGAGTCAAAAATATGGTTTCTAAGGATTTGAAACGAAATTTTGTAATGTTTTCCTCTAATAAATAAACTTTGGTGACAATTCCCATTTTGTTAATTTATTTTAAAGTTTTTCCAACCCGACACCCTTGAAGATTATTTATACACCACAAATTCATAATTAACTTGGGAGAATACCAGATGTAATGATCACAGGTGGATATGTACACGTGAGAGGGAGAGGTATAGGGGCTATCCATAATACACAAGAAAAAAATAATGAAATTATAATATTACCTCACCATTCTCTGGTTGTAATTCAGCAATAATATCCTTAACCAGATCTTCCCGATTGCCCAGAACCCATTCACTGCAAAGACATATTCAATTACTAAGCATGCTTAAGTATAGAAAGCTTCTGTTTTTCTTCCTTCCCTATCTTATTTTCAACATGGTAAAAGTGATTTCTTCCAAGGGCACAAAAAATGCGACCTGAGAAATAAACCCATCAAGGTATCCAAAAAATAACACCATAGTTCAGTAACCTAACTGAAGTCAAACTCACCCAAACCACAAAACAACCAATTTTCACAATGAAGTCCTTCAACAAATATTAGCAATCTGTTTATTATGAAAGAACATTAAGTGTTATTAACTATCAATGAAGCACAGATACTTTTATTTGTTTCACATATCCAATATTGATACTTTTGGATAATTTACCCACCATACATGGTGAAGTGCCCACACATTTTTAGTGCATTTGTATTCAATAAAACTGCAAGAAACATCAGTGTGTGTGATACAGAAACATAGAATAATCTCTTCATAAATCAAAGATAAAGATCGTTATCTTTATAGATAATTTTAAAAAAAAAAGTATGAGATTGGTAGTGTTATTCCTTTATGTAACTAATAGAAAGAAATATGATGAAAACATATCTTATTTTGTCATTTTTAGAATAAATACATTGCTGTATTGGTATATATCGCATGCAATATGCAAGTAGTATCCGAGCATCATGTTTACTACATATATAAGATCCTGAAAATCGGTTTAATTGGAAATCCAAAAATTGCTTCACCACAAACAGTGTCTCACAACATAAGTGAATTGCAGGAATATCCGGTCACACTTGAAATTGCATAATCAATGATTTCAGAAAGTAAGGACAGAAAAATGTACTAAATATCAATCAATACGAATTTTGGAAAACAAGTGTAGAATGTGTCTAGAATAATGTGCACTCATGTTCAATAGCAATTCACTCTGAGAGAAGGACTATGCATCAGAAAGAAAAAAATAGTGTAAATTAAATACATCTGTGATCAGTATAAACGGGAACAAGACCCCAAAATGTATCTCCTTATGCCCTAAAGTAGGTAAAAAAAACGAATAATGAAATCAACATAGGAAATCCCACAAAAAATCATATATGTCAGTGCCAAGAGTAACTACAAAATGAAAAGGAAAAGGATAACTTTTAAAATTACTATTGACATACCCTTGGTCAAAAATAGGAAAAGTTAATAGACTCAGTTACAAAATAAATAGTGTACTAAACTCAGGATAGACATAGGTTAGTATACAATACCTTGTACAATAAATTTGATTATGAGGACGCAAAAAACTTGGAACTTTAACAAAAGCCTCAAATGGAGTAGGTGCAAGAGGCGCATCATTTGGTCCTACATATAACAAGAATCACACAATAAGATAATTACGACAGGAAAACAAAAGTTCAGCTGCAGAAGTTAAAATGAACCAACTAGTTGGAGAAAGCCGAGATGAAGTTGGGATAACAGAGTTATTGAACAATATATGAATTAATTATGAAGTGTGTTCAACAATCATCAGAAACATGCAGCAAAAGTAATAATCAAAAAAGCAAATTTCTGACTGGAATCATATAAACACATACACAACTGTTATTTATTTTCCCAGGTCAGTCACAATACTTTTATCAGATCGTGTTAAGTACTATCTGAACAAAGTCAGAAATTGTCAACCAAGATGATTTAGAAACAGGTAAAATATTAAACCCAAGAATCTGCCTGTAAATAATTTATACCATTCTACCTAAAACCTAACAACATTAAATTTGCCATAAATGAGAATATATGTTTTGTTTTTAGAGTAAGTAATATGTAGAAGATTGGAAATGTTCAGCAAAAAGAAACTGGAAGTCATTACGCAGGCAAAACTATTCTTAGATCCAATAACAGTAGAGAGCGCCTAGATGATACAAATTCCAACTATCCAATTAACTAATTTACGATATGATTACTGTCAGAATTATAGCCATGTAGAAGTATTTGCAGTAATTATGAGAAGTGCATTTGTTAAATAATCCAAGCCATTGTCAATATGAGAAACAATCAAAAACACATCCTAAGGGACAAATTATCAGGTAGTCTACACATACGACGGTAGAGATTAAGATAACTTAAGGTATATAATACATACCACAATAGTAAGTAGTTAAAATACGAGCATCTGGAGCATACGCATGAATCTCACTAGCCATATTGCGAACAGAATCATATTGTTCCAAGTTCAGTGGCTGGAAAAATTATGAAAACAACAACAGGTAATCAGGGTCACAGCATGCTGGACCTGGTAAATAGTTACAGTAACCAGACAGTAAAAATATAATGAAGCTATTAAAAAATTTATTAGACAGAAACGCAATAAAATAATTAATCAATGACTACTGCAAGAGTCACTTGCCTGTTTTCTATTTTTCTTAAGGAGCGCTATCCAATCAATAGATACAATACAGGTAGATCTAAACTATGATGTCATTCTAGGGAAGAATTTTTTATATTTTAGAAAAAACGGTAGCACACATGTGTATACCTCATCCCACAAGTAAAAGTAAGCTTTTCTCCAGTGAGTCTTGGTTCTCAATATCTCAACTTGTTTCTGCAAGTAATCCTTCGCCGCATCATTACTGTGGCACATCAACAGGTGGGTTGAATCTCATCAGTTTTCATCACAAATATACCTGACAGAAGCGAACGGGAACAACTGACTGTATACCCGGAGATTACTTGTTTATATGGTACAGCATATGCAGCCAACCGTGGATCTGAAAAATATTCATCTGACTTTGGATGATCCGCTACAATGGCAAGAAGAGGGGAAGTTTCAGCAATCCCATATTAATTCTCCTTTTGGAATTGATTCTATCAAACTTACTGCCACAGAAAAATACCTGGCCATGGAGATGTGTATGTCAAAACACGCATTCCATCAGCCCATTTACAAAAATACGGGCTGATTCTATATTGAAGAAGCCATTTGAAATGTTGATCCAATGCCTCATACCACTCAGCTGTCCCTTGTTGAACACCAAATCTATCCTCAATTACAGTATCCGATATCTGGTGTAGTAAAGGTAAAAAAAAGTTTGCAACAGATAAACTTTCCTAATTCCTAATTCCTAATTCCTAATTTTACAAAGATATAGGAGGAGGCACTGATTGAACAAAAAGCGGTGATATCAAGCTTCAGTCATGGAGTTTGTTAGAAATAACTTAGTCATAAGTTTCTAGAAAGTAATGACACAATTGAGACAACATAAATGCCAGTTATGTTTTCTACAAACTGTTAAGAGATATAAGTTCATTACATTAAATGGTAAATATCTTAGTAGATAATCCTCATTATAAGTAATTAATTTTTTTTTCTCTGCTACTGCATCATTTTACATTATAAATAAGAATACTCACATGTGTACATGACCCCAAACATTACAAAAAAGTAAATTTAATCATCTGGATTTAAATCTTTGGCCTTTTGCAGCTAGAGGATACACCAAATACAGCAGGGAGCGAGGGAGTTTCAGGAAGTACAAATTCCCAAACAGTCAGACTTAACTTCACCCGTAGAGAGAGATTTGAAATTGCATCCTCATCCATTATGTCTACTGGTCCATTATCTGAAATGAATTCGGAAAATGATGGAGACAGAAGAATCCTTCTTAAAGATGCAGTCGCAGATTTCACCCTTTCAACCTAAACAAGATATGCTTAAATAAAAACCCATAATAACATCAAGGTCAACAAGAGTGTAAAAATGAGGAAGAGTGATTTAAAAAACAAAACCCACCACTTCATCTAATGGTTTTCCATCAATTGGCTCAACAACATCAAGACATCCCTTTAGGTCCCTATATAATTGATGTTTCTCAACCTTGCTTAAACTTTGAACAGGAGATCTGTGCAGTGGGTAAAGTTGACAAAGTTGATAAACAGAAATTGCTAAATTAAGTGTAACACAATCATAAGTAACAGAAAAGAAAAAGGCTCACTCTGCATCTGCTTTTATGGCAGTAATGAGAATTTCTCCTTCATATTGTCCTGGAGGTTGAGAACTAGGAACATCAATAGATAGCCAAAGAGCAGTAGTCTCCCTAAAGAAGCAAAAGAATGCCAAAAACAGTGAAAACTGAAAAAGCAGTCAACCCATCCAGCAACTTTTGCACACAGCACAAGAACTCAAGAAGAGAACAAAAATCAGACAAGTACCCAGGAAATAGGTTTATTTGACTGACTGGAAGCCCAACAGGAACAAGAGCATCAGGTACACCTAAAATGGGCACCACCCGCCGTAACCGTAGTGACTGACCAACGATCAGTCTGCCAAAATTGATGTCAGCACAAAATGGAAGTAAATCATGTATTTGTTACATATAATTTGAAAAACTCCAACCTGTCTCCAGATGTGGAGCATAGGTCATTGCACTGAATCTGCACAGTCCCTGCAGCACTAGCACCACCCCATGAAACCTTTGGCCGGATAGCTATTTGCACACTCTCCCTCTCATTTCTAGCCGCCAGCAGGTTTATCTTGTCAGGAGCAAAAATAGCAAATGTTTCAGGATTTATAATTTCTTAAGATCAATATGATTCCACAACTTTTTTATAACAAACTCCAACCACAAACCTAAGGTAAGAGCTTTTTGGCTCTAAAATTGAAAGTCATATGTGTGTCTGGTGAGCAATATTATATCTATTACCCCCTAGCTTATTAGAATTTAAATTTGCCATGCTAAATTTGTGCATTAATTAACCATATAATACGAACCACTTTTAGACATGCATCAAGTGCTGTCAAGCATGTAGTTACGCAACTATGAAGGGAAGAGTCGATTTACAAGTGGATAACACCCTTGACAAAATGTGAAATAATAACATTATAATTATCATGCAGTTACTATTCATAAACGACAAATACAAGGACATGCTAACAGAAAACGTAATTGTGTATAGACGAATTATTAAAATAAAACACTACTAACAGGCTCCAAATGTCTGGCCATATCTTGAGGTCCAACATTTGCTGTGTTTGGCATGCACCATACATGAACTAAATCCCTAGTTGGAATTTCTGTGGGGTCAACTGGTCCCTTGACATTCAAGCCAAGTGTGCCACCATCATTCCACCCATAAGCTGTACCACCTCCTGCAACACCTTCAACCGGTGGCACAACCACATCTTGAGAATTCCCTGCCAGATGCATCAACCAGTTAAATTGTAACAACTCGGCACAGGTTCACTAAAGATCAATGTACTCCACGATGTTTTGTTTTCAAAACCAGAACAGTCCCATAATCCACTGGATTACTAAAACAAAGGTCAAAATAATACAAAATTTCAAAAGTACCTCTTTTTAGACTATATAACTATCTCATTGAACCAGTTGAAGCACAACAACTAGCCATTTGATACAAGATTCATTATTAAACTCATTAAATGCGAGTTTGGAAATGTCTCCAAAGGGTACAGACGTGAGTAAATTGTAGCCTTTGATTCAAAAGATACAATAGCTAGCGTCAGGGGATGATCATCAAAGTTTCAAACAAGCTATAAGATTTTTTTTTTTCGTAGTTCCACTCAGTCAATCCATATAAAAATAAGTAGAGAAGTAAACCAAAAAAAGGGGAAAACAAAAACAATAAAAATCAAGGCAGCACATAAACAAAACTTTCAAACCTCTCACAGAATTCACACACAGCTCCTCAATCAAATCACACAAATTCTTCAAGTTACTTTTTAAGGAAGTAATATCAAAGATAGCAACACGGTTAAATTTCGAAAGGCCAGCGGATCATGTAGATTCTCCACAGAAAGGCCCTCTCAAACTTCATTTTACATAGCTACCGACCTAACAATCGGCATAGATCGGTTAGGTCTCTAAAGCCATAACAAAATAAGTAACATAATCCACAACGAAAGCAAAAAAAGCCGCGGCAATGCTAAGCACGGCACACAGAAACGTCGAATCCGTGTGATTACGCCCAAATTGAAGCGTGGGAAACGAGAACTCGAAACAGGTGAAACGAGCGAGGTTTTGAGGTTAGATTCGAACTGAAAACGTGAAAAGGATTGGCAAAACGGAGTAACTGAATTGAGAGTGAAAGGGAATAAAAGAGGTTTGTAGGTAAGCGAGAGAAAGGAAAGTGAGAACGAACCGGAGTTGTCCATGACGGATCAGTGGAGACTGTTCCGATGCAGCGGTGAGTGGTGAAAAGAGAAATGATCACGTTATGTTTGAGAGTAACCAATGTTTTTCTCTTTGTAGAGGCAATTCAGATATCGGAACAAAGGGAAACAATGTTTTTAGTGAGTAGTAACTACTTCGGGTTAACTTCACATTTTCTTTATTAATGGAAAACATACTCCATTTCACACTTCTTATTTTCACTTTATTCTATCTTTCCTTTTTCCTTTTTTTTATTACATTCATCATCACATTTATTGTTCTTGGATCTTTCTTTAATTCTCCTCAATTCATTCCAAAACTTGTAATCTCTCTTCATCAATACCTCTACTACATTAAAATATTTAATTCAAATCAACTAGATTATTTTTAACTAATTGAAAATGTGTAGGAAAAACAATGTTAAAAATCATTATTAAAGCCATTCAACCAACATATCAATTATAAAAATATCTGTAGTTCAAAAAAGTGAATAATAAAGTACCTAATCCAAGATAATGACTATTTAAAAAAAATAAAAACAATTATGTTTCTAGCTTTAATTGCTAATCCGAGATTTAAGTGATAATGGTAGTAATATATATTTAGTAATTAGGAAGACTTAAAATCTAATATCTAAATTTTCAGAAGATTTACTGATTTCAACAATTAATAGTATAATATAATCTTAAAAACTAAATTGTTAATTTCGTCTTATCCTTTAGTTCAACTTTACCTATTTCGTTTCATTTTCAACCTCGAACTCCAGCCAGATGTCGGATTGGGAATTTGCGTGTATGCAACGACGGTGCACTGTCCTCAAAGCATGTGAAACGATAAAATAACATTGGCCTTCATAAATTATAAATAAATTTGACTAATACTGTGTTGTTCCCGTTAATGTTATTGACTTGTAAAATCTAGCATAAGGCAATTGTTTATTATGTTTCAAAAATGAATTCCGAAATTGATGGGGTGCAGAAAGAAAATGACGGGTGCAAGAAGTAATTGCCTCAGCAGTAGTACAACCACAATCTGTGTCGATGCAAAAAGTGAAGAAGTCTCCAATATTTTGTGAAAATTACTACTTTTGTTACTTGTGACAATTGCTTTTGGCACATTAAAAATTGAAAAACATAATCTGTTTCTTTTTCTTCTATGCATTTGAAAAGAATTTTAAGAGTAGAAGAATATAAAAGCAAAAAAGAATTTTACAGAACGAAAAAAAAAACAAGGTTACTTTACTTAACCATTAGTTCACATACGCTGAATTTATCTTTTTTCAATTATTTCAGGGGTGGAAATAAATTAGATGATAATGATGAAGGTTTAAAGGTTTAACCATACGAATATGACCGAATTTTCATCAAACTCTCTGCCCTACGCCTTGGTTGGCTTCTTCACTAACTTGAATGCATCAAATATTGATGCCTTTGGTTGAACTTTGGAATTCTGCATACTGTGCTCTGTATGATGGGAAGACTTCCTCAATATTTCCAAAAGCGATACATTTGACTCTTGAGATACAGAATTCGAGGTAGTATTTCTGTTCTGTGTATTTCTTTGGAACTTGGTAGAAGCCGCTTTCGGTGGTTGACTCTCCCTTGGAATCTGTTAAGCTCATTGGGAAAAGAAGCACATATTCCAGATTAGCAAATTGACCAAGACGCAAGCACAACAATGTCAAGTAAAGAGTTAAAAGTTGCGTGCTTATTATCGTATCATCAGAGTATCAAACTCCAAACGAAATTACTACTGTTATGCTAATAGTAATTGCTAAACAGATGCAAAAGAAATGTTGTAAATATTATTTCTATAAGATTAATTATTATTGTTAGAACGTTGAGACACCTCACAAAAATATTTGGAAGAGTATTTGATGCTCATTAATAAAACTACCATATATCCATCAGAAATGATTATGTTGTAAAAAAGGAAAACTATAAAAATAATAAGTGTTTCTGAATAAACATCTCTCTAAAATATAAAAATAAAAAGATTATAAACTAAGAAATATATGCATAAATTAATGTATAAAAGATGTCAATAATTTCACCAAAATTTTACAATTAACATAAACAAAATTTAATTTCTAGAAAAACATTTTTTTCTTTAAGATAATCACAGAAAAGTTCATGAAAACATACTGGTTTTAGCCCATTTTTAAGTAATATAAAAAGGATTTACGCGCGTTTTGCACTAGAAGTATTTCAAAACAATCTCTCTGAAGTCTGAAGTAATGGCAACAATTTTTCAAAAACAACAGAAAGGTTTATGGCATATTTTTCAGCTAGTTATTACCGCATCAGACGAATCCTCTGATATCAAATATGAACTTCTGCTGTCGCTGTCATCTCGCCCAAATACAAATGATCGGACTTTGCATGATCCATGCTTTCGAGAGGTGGGCATAAAACGATCTGAAGCCCGACCGACAAAAGATGACTGCAATATTTAAAATATATAAAAAAAAAACTAAGAATTGGCACATAATATATAATTGAAGATAATGAAAACGCACTTTTGTGATCTAAGTATGTTCAGATAAGTATTTAAACATATAGAGTATGACGCATGTAATATAAAGGGGCGTTTAACAAGTAAATAGCTTCATAGTGCTACATTTAACAGACTAAAAATAACCAACCTTTGATGGTATTTGTATGCTCTGTCCACTGGTTGGCATAGCAAACATGGCTGCAGCATAAATTAATGGCAGAAACCATTAGTATTCTCACGACCTAGAAGCTTTATTGATATACATTGCACAGGTTTTGCTCACTGCAATGTGGTGAAAATGGAACTTGTAAAACTTACAAGTAGTTCTTCCTTTTCTCTTAGAATCGGGCACATTTAATTTCTTTATGAGACTGAAAACACCCCTGCTACTTTCGTCCTCAGCTGGTGAAAAGAATGTAGCTTTCTCTTCCTGCTAGCACATAACAATAATTAGATCAATTCCTATTTGATTACATGAGTATATCAGTACACACGGAGATGCAAATTATATGAATTTAAGTTAAAAAAAGTGATAGTAAACTTCAGCACATTTATAGAAGACATAATATCTGCAGTAAGCATTCATTACGGTTTGCTTAGAAGTGAGAACTCACAGTTTTATAATAGAGGCATTGTCTAGCTAGCTTCTCAGTTTCTTCATCATCAGATGATACATATTTATCATCTTTATCTGAAAACATCAGTGGGATCATCTGCTTCATCTTTTTCAAAGTGGCCTTCAAGGATTCTGCTGGAGCAGCGTATTCTTCAGCTTCATCATTTTCATCGTCATCATCACTTTCATTTTCTCTGCTTTCCTCATCTTCCTCTTCAATCAATGGTGTTTCTTTCAATTTTGAGCCACAATTTAGTTTCTGGAGTAGATTATCCACTCCAGCTGTATCTTGTTGCTGAAGCCACTGTTGATGAAGTTGGTCACGCTTTTCTTTATCATTTGGCTTTTCATCGTATTGAGTTGCAATCATGTCATTAAGTTCCTCAATATCATCATCATCGTCTTCTTCACCTTCATTATCTTGGAAGCGCTGTAGATCATGATCACTGTCATCCTCCTCTTCTGCTTCTTCATCAACAAAAGCCCTGACAGGATCTCCATTCGGCAGTAAAGTCAAGTCAACTGATCCATGTACACGTGGATCTACGTTCTCCTTGTCATTGTCCTCCTCATCAGAAGAGCTGGAAAAAAGTTGTCAATGTTTTGTATTTTAGAACAAAGTGAGGCAAAGGTAACCACTAACCAGTTCGTTGGCAAAATTTAGAAGTCGCGTTTTGCCAAAGAAAAAGATCCACGGATCAATATTACATATCAATTACCATCTTTTACGTCATAACAAGAGTTTGCAGACACAAGACCACGACGTATTGAAATTTGACTAATTTCTATGTGTTTTCAAGATTTTAATAGAACCACAGTTAAGAAAAATTAAATAATAACGCAAGCTTCATAGTAGTGTAGTATTGACAATATAATCATAGATGGCAATGGAGTACTGAACATTCAATGTGATTCTGCGTTAGCAAATCTTTTGATAAAGCAAGAAATAAAATCAAACACTTACACATCATCATCAGGATAAGCAGAATCAAGTTTTAAGTTCATTGATAGCATTGATGGGGCAAAAACTTCTTCCGGAGGATTGTTTGACTTCTCGTTTACAGCATCTTCCTTAGTGTCACTTCTTTCAGAATCAGAGAAGAGTTCCTGGAAATTGCATATAAACAAGCAATTAGTGTACAAAATCGACAGCTAACGGCAAGGATCTCAGAAACAGACTGATGGAAAACCTGTGTATCACCAATAGGAGCTCGGAATGCATGTTCAGACTCCGAACCGAAGGTCTGAAATTTAATAGAGATGTGATTTAAAAATGTTTCAAAATACACACACTTAGAAGAAAAAAAACTCAGTATAGCACATACAAATGCCACACTCCCAAAAACATGACCAAAATTAACACATTACATTTCCGCTAGTGTGAGCAGAAGAAAACACCTAATGGCATTTCATAATAAAAATGAAACATTATCTCACACTAAATTGCATAGATTGACTCACAGTGGGAGAAAGAATGCTTCCAGAACAAAGATTATCTTTAGCAGCGCCAGATTCAACATTAGACGTCCCAGAATCACTCTTCGCGGGTGTAGGGCATGTAGCTGCCATTTGTTCCGGTTCATCCTTTTCTACATAATCAGCTACCCCCTCATCCATCAGGGTATCGTCATCATCTTCAGAAGAAGCACTAGATCTACAAACCAAGTGAATATAAGTGTGTTTTCTAAGGTTAAAAATGGGTGCTAAGCAAAATCTTTATGCAAATCCACCTACTTCTTTAAAATCTCCAATTTCCTCTGCCGAATCTTATCCAATATCGAAGAAATTGGCTTTTGAACGAGAGGAGCAGGTTTAAAGGCAGCATCTCTAGTTTCTATTAAAATCACAGCAAACAGTTAGATCATGTAGAAACTCGAATCAGCACTAGATCGAAAAGTTAATTACAGCTTAAAACTTAATCCGTACCTCGAAGGAGCCTTTGAGACTCGGCTCGAAGATTTTGCATGGTTTCTCGCCTTTCCTGTTAGATCATAAAATCCCCAAATTAGCAATTCCGAAACCATAAGCATCAATACTCAAAAACGTCTAACAAAATAGGCAAATGCAGTTATCCACCTTCTCGGCCTTTCTCTTATTGATGGCAGATTCTTTAGACTTCTTTTCACTCCCATCACTGTTGACAATCCTCTTCTTTTTGTTCTCTAGCCTGTCAGTTAAACTAGGTCGTTTCCTCTCTACTTCGTCGGTATTCAAAGCCGTAAAGTCATCGCCGGTCTTCAGATCCCTAACCTTTTGACTCTCGTCATCAACCTTTTCCTGTTCCTGAATTACAGAATCAAAATCACTAACCTCTTGACTCTCACCATCAACCTTTTCGTGTTCCTGAATTACAGAATCAAAATCGAGAACCCTCTTCGCGCCCAAATCATCATCTTTGACGGTTACGCCTCTTGGAAAGTCGGACCGAGGACTTGGGCTGAGGCTGGGTACCTGATCTTCATGATCGGACCCAAATCCTCCGTTTGACGCCGTGAAGTGTTCTTCGCCTTTTCTGGATTCATAGGAAACAGCGGGCGATGATGGAGGATGAGAAGGTTCGGGAACCTTACTTGCTTTCTTCAAACGCTTCAGCTTTCGTTCGTGGACAGGAGATAAAGGCAATAGCGCGAGGTCATCGTCGCTCTCCATGGATGATTCTGAACTGAGTTTGAGAGTTTGGTTGAATCAGGATCTTTGCTTTGGAAACGAAAGCCGCAAGACTATGCAAATAAAAAGGGGTCGTTGCATCATTATACCCTAATGAAATGGCGGCAAACGCTTTCGAAAATGGGAAAAGGCGCCAAGGGGGATATCACCCTTGGTAAGGTAACTTTCTTCTGTTTTTTAAACTGTTACTTACATAAATATAGACTTATTGTATCTTTGTTTAGGAAAAAAATTTAATTTTCTTTTCTATATTTATTTCTTATAAAAAAATTATAAATTGTTCATGAAGAAAAGCTAGAATTTTTTTTTTACTTTTATTATGCAAATTTATCAAAAATATTGAAAATAATAATTATTGAATATTTTATTAAAAAAATCTAATAAAAATAAATCAATATGTAGGAAACAGTTTACACATTTTTCCCAAATTCTTAATAAATATATTCGAATTATACTATTTTTTATCCTTTCATCTTTGATTTTAAAATCAAATCACATTTAAATTATTTCAATTCAGAATGAAAGAATTTTCAATTATTTTAAAATAAAATAAAAACACGTTTTGTTAGTGGACAAAAGTTTATAATATCAACTAACCGTAAGTCATTCTATACGTGGTTTTTTAATTAGGTAATACAAAAATCGACCAAATTATTATGTTTAGCCTTTTCAGGGCTTACTATAAATGGTCAGTACATACACAATTTACTTTTTTTTTTAAATTACAAATATTATTTAAAATATACATTTAAAAAGCAAGTGAAAAAATAGTATTTAAAATTTCTTTACAAATACATAGAAACAAATAACACATTTTTTAGATTATAAAAAAAATCGAAAATATGGATATGTGATTAGCTATATGTTTAATCCCTGTAACTACAAAGGGGAAATGTGTTTTACATGCAATTATTTTATAACATAAATTAAGATTGCATTGTTATATTCTCTAAATTAATCAAACTAGTATAACAAATTCGATTTAGGTTAATTTAAAATGGCCGATACAGAGATGACATATAACTTTATTTAAATTTTAAGATGATAATATAATTATAATATTAACGTTTAAAGACAAAAATAAGTTTTTTTAAAACAAAATAAGATTAAAACTAGTCATTTGTTTTTATATAATATGTTTTGTCTTCATCTGTTTTTTTTAACTTAAAATTACTTTCTTACAAATATGGTTTAAAGTCATAGTTTTTCTTCTGAATTTGAAATTAAAAAATATATATTTATCGTTTCTCGACTTCCGAATCCAGTGACTTTGTTTATAATTTTTATTTTAAATATTATAAATTTTGTATTTGAATACACAAAACGAAGCATTTAAACTATAAGTTGACATATAGTTTTCATTTTTATTCGTTTGGTAACTTGTACGAAAACTAAACTTTCACTATTTGATGTTACATTTAGTTTTCTAACAATTAAAATCCACCAGGGACATCAATAAGATTTAAGAATCCTTATTGCTTATAACTTGCAACAATTTCAATCAGATTTTCTGTTATTTTTTTTCCTAGTTTTCAATGATTTCCATTATGTTTTTTGTATTTTATTAGATCTTAAATTTTTTTCCTTCAAATTTATTTTATTGTTTTCAGTTTGTAGGAATTTTAATATTCCTTCTTACAACTGAAAATATTTAAATTTGATGGTTTCATAACCACAATTTAAGTGTTTATTTTGTAAATATAAGACATGTTCAGAACGATGACATAATGAGGTTGAACATAAATAAATAAATAAAAAATAGCTTGTAAACTTTTATGAATCAAGTATCTTAATTTATTTATTTGTATCGTGGTGTAAGAAATAAAGTTGTTGTCGTGAAGGATGCGTCAATATCTAAAATAAATGACAAATAAGACACTGTAGTTGTTTTACATACATGAAAATTAAAATAAAATGGAACTTAAATGTTTAAAAAGCTACAAATGATGTATTGAAATTATATTAAGAATGAATACTATTATACCATGGGCTTTAAAAATAATTAATGTGTATATTATACGTGGTTTAATCATCAATGTTGATATAGAAAGGGTAAGGGTAATTAACATCAGCTAATAATTATTCTAAAATTAATTTTATACCTTGCTTATGGAATACACTGAATTTTGTCATTTCTTTTCATCATTTTTGTAAAATTGTTATTCTAATTGATGTAAAATGACACATTTTACACTAATTAAAAGTGCAAAATATGTAGAACGATCAAACTTCGAAAATCTGTAATAGTGATTATGCAATTAAACTTCTCATATTTACAAGGAAACAACACTTTAAAGTTGAATTACAACGAGTATTCTAGGGTAAAATGCCGATTATAATCATGTGTTTGTTCTATTTTCGTTTTCATTAATAAATTATATTTTATTATTTTTAAATAATGAATATATTATTTTATTTTTTATCAATATATTTATGTTTTAAAAAAATAATATAAAACTAAAAAATAATTTATCATAATTTAATCAAATACTTAAAAATTACTAAAAAATATAAAATAATCAAAAGCACAATTAAAAATAAATTATTAAAAAATATGTATATTAATTTTTTTTATATTCATAAAAAATAATATATAAATGATTCGTAAGATAAAAAATATATAAACCAATAAATTAATATTTGACTATTATCATGTAAGATAAGAGATTTTTTTTTTTAAATAATGAAAAAAAAACATATAAAAAATGAAAAAGAAAATAAATAATGAATTTATGCTTTTTTTTCTTTATAAACAAAGAAAAACATATAAAAATAAAGAATAAGTACAATATCCAAAAAACTTAAGACGATGGAAAAAAATAAAAAAAAAATATCTTAATAATTTTTGTTCATTCTTTATTATGTTTAGTTTTACATTTTATTACTTAATAATATTATTTGTTATGTTTTATAAAAGAAATAAAAATTATATAATTTAATTTCATCAATTTCCAATATACATTCTTATAATTGAAAAAAAAAAGTTATATAAACTAAAATTTGTCTAAAAGTAAAATTTCCATATACTACATATAATTTAAAAGAAAAAATAGAAATTTTTGAAGTATGATGACCACCTAATCAATTCAATGATTTACCACTACGTGAGTGGATTAATATCAATGTGTCTAAAAGAAGTAAAAATAATAATGCATAATACTTATTATATTTGTGTGGGACATTTAAACCACCGCAATACTTTTGAAGGACAATATAAATATACATGGTCCTTCAAAATAGGCAAGACAGCTTATTTTAAAAACTATATATTAAAGTATTAATGTCGTTTATTTTGTGCGAACAAAACTGAGTTTTTTTTAGACAAAATTGAGTTTTTAAACTATTCACACTAGAGTCGTCAAAACGGGTAATTCTACATGACCCGGCTCGACCCACCACGGGTTGATGATTTAGTGAGTCAATATAATCCGGCTTACTTTTTTAACGAGCCAACAAATTTGAATCCGACCCGACCCACCACGGGTTGATGGGTTAAACGAGTTGATTCACTGGTTCACTTAATTAAAAAAAATATTTTTTTTAATATTTTTTGTAGTAAAAAAATAAATAAATTGTAATTCTAATTAAAGTCTAAATAAACTTTAATACAATCCAAATACAAACAAAAATAAAAAAATACAAATTATTTATGTGTTGGATAAAAAAACAAGTTAACATTACCCAAATTTAAAGTCCAACTTAATAAAAATAAAATTAAAACACTTGTGTCACCCTTTTGTATGCGGGTTGGTGAGCAAACCCGACTCACCACGGATTCAACCCGGATGAGCCAAGTTCTAAATGAGCCGGGTCAAAAATCAACCCATATTAAAATTTGTAAGAAAATTTCAATCCAACCCGATCCAAATCTATGATAAGCCAATTCAACTCATTTTGACAACTGAAATTCACACTTAACATTTAACCGTGAGTCTTGATTTATTACAATCAAAAGTCTCACGGCTTACAAAAGAAAACACTAATAAAAGTAGACACTAATGATACTATACTTTATATATTCATTCATTTTATTTTTTCAAAACTTTAACATTATCCATAAAGATATTCATTTAATATATTTATAAAAAAACACACACAGACACACGTACATAATATAAGATTTGGAAGACTTAAAAAAAACATAAAAATAAAATAATTTTATTTATTAATAAAATAATTTATGTTAAAATGAATCTAAATTTTATTTTAAAATTGATCTCTTTAATTTATTGAGATAATTTTATTTAACAATTATTAATTTTAAATAAGATTTTATTATTTCTAACTTTAAAAAATACATTTCAACTTAACAAATACTATTGAAATTGTTATAATTATTTTATAAACTATATATATATTATTTTTTTTAATATAATAAAAAATGCAATTAATTTATATTTTTTAATTTTATAAATATTAATTTTTTAAAATAAATCAAATCCATATTATGTATACTAGTTATTGTCACTATAATTTCTTATAATTATTTTGAATTACATATATTTTTTCATTTTCCAACTTTTAATAAATAACAATCATTATACGATTCAAATACTCTGTAATAAAAACAAATATTTCCTTATAGAAAGTATGTATATTGATGACAAACTACATAAATTAGCATTTCCTTACGTCTGTGTCCAAGAATCTTGAGATTAACCTACACTAGAATCACTTTGTTTAATCACTGTAAAATTTGACTCATATACACATATATAAAAACAATAGTTTGTATAACACTCAACTCTTTTTTTATTACATCATATGCATTCCACTCACACTCATCTCTTTTCTTAATATTTCTCTAACTAGAATCAAAGCAGATTAAATTAAAGGTATATATGAATAAATTTTCAAAGCAAAAATAAATCAAGCATCCTAAGACTACTCATTCACATTAAAGTAAGCTAAAACAAAGCACAATTTACTTCTCCGCATCATTTTTAACGTCCGTGAGATTTTTCACGGACTTTGGGTTCCACACGAACATTTGTTGCCAAATCTCCATGAAAACTCTAACGATGACTGCATGGTAACTCCGCGAGTTCAACGCCAAGAAACACTGCAAAAGCTGTTCCAGGTCTTCCGCCTCAGACATCTCCATCTCCGTTATCATCTCCATCATCGATTTCTTGAAGTCTTCGTAAGGATCCTTCGACTTCTTCACCACCGCAAAGCTCTCCCTCACCTTCCCCTCAACATTGCTCCGCGTCACCGTCGTCGACGCCTTCTTCACCTTCTCCGTCGTTCCCGCTCCTCCTCGATTCTCCGAAGAGCTCCGAAACCTCACGCTCTGAACCTTCTTCACGCTGCTCGTCTTCCTCCTGTGCCTACTGTTTCTCAAATCTCTCACCTCGTCGTGACAAATCTCGTCGGAGAAACTCGTCAAGCAAGAAATCAGAGTCTCGCTTTCCTCTTCCTCGACGCTGTCCATTAGAAAATCGCTTCGCCTCGACGGAACGCTCGACGTGCCTTTCCGGCTTCTGGATCTCGCTTTCTTGGGCTCCTTGTCACGGCACATGTTGCACCCCTGCGAAATGGACGACGTTATCTTGGACGATGACGGAGAAGGAAGGTTGGGATAACGTGCGTTGTGGTTAACGGGAGAGAGACGGTATATGGCAGGAACGGGGTTTCCTGGGAAAGAAGAAAGATCTTTTGAGCGACATATTTGAAAGGAAGGGACATTGAATTTGAATTTGAATCGTTTGGACATGGTGTGGTAATGGTCGGAAACTAAAGAAAAAATGGCACGTATTAAACAGTTTAGGGTTAAGAATATATTTATAATAAAGAGAAATATAATAGAATAAGAATGGCCGGCATTGATGTATAGAGTAATATGTTAAGAATTAAGAAGAAAGGAAATTGAGAATATGGACTGAATCCAAGTGATTGAGAGTGTGGTTGGCACTGGAAGAAATGGCCTTCAGGATATGCTAGCTGTTCGAAAATGACAGTGATTTAGGGTTCAGTTACGTAATGAAGACACGCACATAATTTCAAGAATCTCACCTTCCCAGAAAAAAAGGATTAGCACCATGCTATACATTAAATATACTTAATGTCGACAATTGAAAACTCAGTATGCTAAATGTTATGCGAAAGGTGTTGGTACCTGGTGTAATCAACCGAACAGCCACTGAATTTAAAATTTTAAACGAATCAAGCTTTCACTTCATTTTTTCTTTTGCTTTTGTTTTACTGAAAAAGTAAAAAAAAAAAAAGTTTTTTTTATCAGAACAAAATAATTTGTATGTCTTATCCAGTTTTATGAAAAGATTTTTTTACTTATTAATCAAAATTGGAGAGAATACAAGCTGAGAAAAATCATCATCTTGGAGTTTTTATTTTGAAAGAACTAAGATTGGATAAATTATGAAACAAAGCTGGGTACAATTTTGTTTATTCAGACAAAAATTACTCAAGGAGTGTAAATTTTTGGAGTAAGTTTTGGGTTATTTTGAAGTTTATGTTTTATTGTTATAAATAATTATGGAAATTTGATCTAAATGTGAGTTAGTTGTCCAGAAATTTTGTTTAATGGAAAACAAGGTGTGTCCAGGATAGCGTTGACGAGTTCAAAAGAGTATATCCCCAACCGCAAAAGAATGATCTATCTTTTTCAACAGCTACGTTTTTCGACGTACTGGGATGGCCGTATATTTTGGCACCATACCTCCCAACACAGACTTGGTAATGGTAACCGGATATGATATGGGTCGGACCTATCACAAATGGACAACCATTTCCAAACAACATTCAAATTGCATGCTTTTCCACACTTGACTCAGCCCACACCTCTTTTGCGTCATCACACGCGTTATATTTTACTACTTTTTATTTTCAGACACGTATTCATACAAATAAGAAATAAATTGACATATTTTTTAAAAAATCAGTGAAAAAAAATATAAAAATAATTATTTCTCGTGATATCCATCTCACACCCAAATGCCACTCACTTCCAAACAAGCGCAAAATCCACCCGACGTAGCCTTTGGCGTTTGCACTGCATCTTCTTATCCACATATATTGTATTTGAAAAATTCTTATTCACTTTTTTTCTTTTATCAATTCATAGAATCATGAAATGAACTGTGGTGCTTCTGCATGAGAGTGTTGGGTCTTCAACCAAAAACCCTGCAATTCTGTACCAAATCAAAGATTCGAGACATGCCGTTTGTTTTGGACCATAGCATAAATATGATGTCATTCCATATGTTTAATCAAATATTCCCCATCCATTTGATGAAAATATAGTTAAGGATGTGTTCAAATGTGAAGTTTGATTTGAGGGAAAGAGATATGATGAATTTAAATGGATCAGGGGATGAGATTTGTGTTGTTCGCTTTTAAGAGATTTAGAAATAGAAGTAGATGAATTTATAAGTAAAGTTTCTGAGTGATTTGATAAATGTGATATATTAAAAATTAAGTATAATGGAGAGAAAAATAAGATTATTAAATTATCATTGATTTTAAAAATAATTTAAAATTATAATGAGATGAATTAGATTTATTTTAGAAAAAAATATATTAAAATAACATATTTTAATAAAAGAATTATAAAAGAATTTAATAAAAAAATTGAAAATTAATAATTACTTTTTAATTCTTTTATGAAAATTTTGAAATTTTCGATACTAATCGTTTATATAAAAATAATTTTAAAAGTCATATTTTTTCCATTATTATCATAATTAAATTGAAAAAATAAATTCAAAACATAAATGTAATCTGTCTAATATTAATATTCTCTCTGATCATAACATAGGAAAGAGAATCGAAAAATATGAGAATTTATTTCTTACTTTCTCCCTCTCAAATATGTTAACCGTATCACATGCAAATCATTTCTCTCATTTCTATGTGAACAGTAAATATGGTGTCCAAGTGAACACAGCATAAAGAAACATAGAGGAGTTATTTGCTTCCACTAGGTTAACATCTCACAATTTTTTTTTAATTATTATTATCATTGTTATACTTCCTATCTTCAATATAAGTTTAGAGTATATTTTAATGGTTGAGGTTGAATCTAATACTTCA
>Ga0099823_1000333_pt1 | contig 29380 bp, 14 predicted proteins | sample CowpearedBW_FD_76831 | JGI IMG/M metagenome (GOLD analysis project Ga0099823, IMG submission 76831) | Root nodule microbial communities of legume samples collected from California, USA - Cow pea red BW | ecosystem: Host-associated > Plants > Roots > Nodule | place: USA: California | collected...
ATATGCATGTTACAGTATGCTAAACTTTTTTCTACTCTAGCTTACACTTTTGTTTGTTGTATGTTCTATTTGTGTGACTTTCTCTCTTTGCGATGATCATCAATTTATTGATGTGAGCAGATGCGAGAACCCCCCGTGATCAACATGGAAACGGTGATTCCGCTGCTTAGCATCTCGGGAATGGATTCCGGTTTTCTTTTAGGGCTATGTCCCGTGTATTGTCCGCTTTAGTACTTTATTTTGTACTTTGTCGACCCATTACACTATTTTGAGTCTGGCATCGTGGTGTGCCTAAACTTCTATTTTGGTTTCTCCTGGATAATTGTAAGGAGTATTGTCAATACTCCAGTCCTTTGTTTTCAATATTATTCTGTGTGACATTTCCTTTAATTAGCTTTATTAATTAAATGGGGTGTTACATTGTTTCTCTTTAATGATTTCTTAATGATATAAAATTTTCAAGATATAAAGTATTTTTAATATTTAAAAAAAAACTTTAATAAAATACTATAGTACTTTTAATGAAAGGAGAAATGAGAAAATTAATTTAATAATTTTAAAATAATTTTCATAATTTAATACATTTATACTCTAATAATTATTTCATTAGAATCTTTAAATTAAAGTCATTTTTTAAGTTACATAAACTAAATATTAAATTAATATAATTTAACACTCTCCCAGTTAGTTCATATACTTGAAGATCACATAACTAATTTTAAGTGGGCAATATTCATTGGAATTATCAAGTCAACTTTATTTAATAATTGAATTGGAAGATGAATCATGGTGGTTTCAAGATATTCAACAACATGATTCCTTTTATGTATCACAAATCACCTAACTCAATTTCACTTTAAATTAAATTATAACATAATATGTATCTTTATTTTCTTTTCAAAGATACATTATGTCATTCCACATAAACAAAAATGTAAGACTCGAAAAAATTAAATAATTAAATAAATAATTATTTAATATAAATATGGGTAATGAAATCTTAATGGAATCTTTATGGAATTTAATGCGGGTAATTATGACAAGCAATTATACTAGCTCAAATGGTTAGAGTACTTGACTATTATAAAAAGACTTAGGTTTGAGTCATGTGAATATCATTTGTGTGTTAATTTAATTGTTTTATTGTTTTAAATATGCTTGACCATGGTGTGTGATAATAAAATCACAGATGAGTAGGAATTACCAGGAAACATGAATTAGTTGGTTGGTTGTGCATTTGATGTGATCCCAACAAGCTTAAGCCTAAATGAATCAACAAGTACATCATCAAGCCCAAGCCCACCTAGAGACCCAATCACTAGAAGCATGATGAAGAAGATCCAAATGGGCCTCTCATAAGATGATCAAGTCAATCATGGGCTTTTCACTTTATTCACATGGTCTAAAGAAATCTCCAAAATATGAGTTGATGCATGGAAGACCATAGTCTAGATTTAAATTGGGCCATTGTTTAGTCCTTGCTTTCATAAATAGTAGGCTAAATAAACTCGTTCCTTGGATTTTAATTGGACTAATCTAAGCCCAATAGAGAGCATTGAACAAGACACTCTCCTTGCCACATGAAAGGAATGGCTTCTACCTTGCAAAGGAGTGCCATGCCACTTGTCACACATCTAACCCCTCATGCACATCTAAGGGCCAAGAAAGAGACTTCTTCTCCAAGCTTGCATCTCATTTCAAATGTAATTTCATGTGCATGTGCATTAGTGACCTTCTCTTCTATAAAAGAGAGTCCTAGAGAACTTTGTAGAGTTTACTCTTGAAATTTCTAATAGAATGCTTGTGTTGAGATCACTCCACTCTTCTATTATTTTGAGAGCACCTAAGCTAGAGGTTTCCAACATTTCCTCTAGCCACCTTCCACTAGTCTAGTTTCTAGTCTAATCTCCTTTCACCTCTCTAAAAAAGAGCCTTAAACACTTGTTTCCATTCCCAATTTCACTACCTATGGAGTCTCAACCAGCCACCACACCTTGAAGCTCCATCAGCATTGGCTTGGCAATTGGTTGAGAAGAAAGAGTTTGGGCACAAAATAGAGAGAGTATTAAGGGCTGGAAATAATTTTGGAGAGGGACAAGGGCTAAGGCAAAAGTGGGCTAAGAAGAACTTTAGGCGTTACCAAGAAAGCAAGGAATCTAGGTCAGGGGAGCCGTACATTGCGTTTTTAGATTGTAATTATTTGATTGTGAATTGTATGATAAGCATGGATGTATTTTGGGCGTGTTTTCTGGACTGTGTTTGACAATCCATACATACATCCAATCACCAAAATCCAATTGAGGTAAGATTTCACTTTTCATCAAACTCATCATCCTTTCTTTGGATGTATGACCTAATCTTTGATGTCATAAGAAAGAAAAATTTTCATTTTGTACATTACACTTACTACTAGAAACATGTTCAACTTTAAACAGGAAATCAGTAAAATTAACATTAAGATTTAAACGGTATAAACCATCACACAAAGTACCAGAACCATAATAGTACATATGTCAATACAAATGAAAAGCACCATTTTCAATCTTAAAATTAAAACCTAAATAATCCAACTTTGCAACAGAAATCAAATTCCTAGGACAACTAGAAACATAAAGACACTTTTCAAGATCTAGACAATAGCAATGTCTAAAATTAATCTGTAAGTCCCTAATCCTTATATTCGTTCCTTCATTTTGTTCCCCATATATAAATACTTTTCAGATCCTTTTATGGGTTGGATTAAAAATTAAATCCCTACATAATATTAGAAACATGAGTGGTAGCTCTAGAATCCAACCACCAAGTATTATTAGGTACTTCAATAATATTTGTTATATAACTTATAGAGAAACATAAAATATACGATTATTTTCAAACCAAGATTTTCTTTTCGGATAATCTTTCGTGAAGTGACACACCTTCTTGCAAAAGAAACATTTTTTGTCCTTCTTGATTCTGCCCTCATTAACTTTAATTAAGGTTTATGTCATTCTTGTTCTTGTTTCCTAGATTGATTTTACTAGAGTTAGAACAATCATGCGTCATGAGATGAATTGAATGATCCTTCATTTTCTTGGGTCTTCCTTCCTCTTTAAAATTCCACTTATTATTAATATTGTTATAATTCACTTGAAACTAACCAAACTTAGAAGGAAAAGAGTTCATAATAAATTGTAACATAAATGATTCTTTCACCTCCGTTCCCACAAACTTCAAAATTCTTGGTTGTTAGCTCACTCTTGAGAGTTCCCATAATGACTTATAAGTAATGTTCGATTGTGAATACTCCTTGATCAACTTTAAGAATTCCTTTGCATTTTCAGTCCTAGGCATAGATGGGTTCACAATCTCTGCCATGGTCATGCGCATCATGTTCAAAGACAACCTATTAGACATTTGCCAAGCCTCACAGAGTTTTTTCTTCTATTATATTGGTCCCCATGTTGGTTGGGGACATTTTGTAAGACCTGAGAAAATTAAATAATTAAATAAATAATTATTTAATATAAATGTGGGTAATGGGATATTTATGACATTTAATGTGGGGATTTATGACAAGGAATAGTACTAGTTCAAGTGGATGAGAGTATTTAGCTATTATGAGAGGGCTTGGGTTCGAGTCTTGTTGATACTATTGGTGTGTTAATTTAATTGTTTTATTATTTTAATAATATGCTTGACCATGGTGCGTGATAATATAATCCTAGATGTGCAAGAATTATCACAAAACATGAATTGGTTGTGTATTGTCTTGACAAATTATGTGGTTGTGTGTTCAAACCTTGACTTATGTGAAATATGTTATTTTCATTTTTTTAATTAGTTGAATTAATTTAAAGCTGAAAAAGGAGAGGAAAAGGAGAATAAAAAAGGAGAAATTATAAAGAAAGTAGAAGGTTAATTGGTGGGTAGTGAGGAAAGAATTGTGAGAGCATTAATTGTGTCCTAGAGACATAGAGTGAGAGCTAAGTTATTGAAGGAGCACGAAATCCAAGTTAGGGGAGTTGTTCATTGCATTTTTAGATTTTAATTACTTAATCGTGAATTGTATAAGAAGCATGGTTGTATGTTGTGCATGTTTATTTTTTGGATTGTGATGAGTTGACCAACAGTTGGTGGTTGACTTGGTAGGGAGCAATTTGGGGGTTTTGTGAGGAATTGTACTGTAGCATGAATTTGATAGTAATGGGGAAATAAAGAGGGTCAAGTATGGTATTGGGGAAGTATTGTAAGATTTATGAAGGTAAGGATGTGTAACATTGGGAGAGGGAAAAATATTGATATGAATGGAACGTGGTGGTGCTTGATGGGCGTCAGTTATGGGTTACTTGATTTGTAAGTAGTGTCCAGATCGGTCATAGGAAGCTTATTACTAACTTAAGAATAAATGATGTCAAAGGTTACTTCTAGCATGGTATGAATGGTGATTACTTGGTTTGTTAATTATGCTGGAGGTAAGGTACTAGAAGTAGTGAAAATGGGTATAGAAACTAGTAACTAAATTGGCAAGTCTTACTGTATGTGTTCATTATAACTAGGTCTAATTCTTTGTGGAAGTTAAATGATATTGTGACTTTAACTTGGGAACTATAGATGAATATGTAGAGGAATGGATGGGGGAATTTTTGTAAGTGGTGATACGTTTAAGAATATTGACAAGCAATTTGGTGTTGATGGATTTCTTGATGATAGGTTGTGTGTTAGAATGGTCCTTGGTTGCATACAAACCAGTAAATCATATTATGGTGTAGCGCCTGATGGTGATGTTTGAATCGTCAGGCGAAAGCTACAAAAACATAGGGGTCCTCGAGCGCTTAGTGCCTGACGATGAGGATGGTCCCGCCAAGCGATACCTAGGAATCCAAGAGGCTTCCACTAGGCGGTCTGTAATGGATTTTTGCCTGGCTGTGCTTAGGCAGCGTCAGACGATAACACAGGGCACATGGGGTTGTTCCATTTGGTTGGTGCATGGTCTATAATGCTTTGGATGATACCTTGAGCATGGAAATTGTTGGAGCATTCCTTGAGTTGTGGCTCGGAATGACATTCCTTGAGTTGTGGCACAAAATGGAGGGTAAAAATGTGGCGATCTCGGGTTGTGGCCTGGTGATACTGGTAACTAGTGTGAATGTGCGAGTTGTGGCTCGTACGAATTATCTCCACTTGATTAGGCAATCACAGTTTGTGGTCGGTGATGTTGCTAATTTTGTGATGAGAGTACAAATTGTGCTGCGGATTGGCAACTCCACTTGACGTTATGGATTGTGGTTGGAAACAGGATAGTCACGCACGTGTATCTCCGAGTTGTGGTTGTAGATGGTGGAACCACGAGTTGTGGCTTGTGGCAGCAAAGGATATCTTAAGGTTATAATATGACGATGTAGAGTGTGGGTTACATGATGCTGGTCATGTTGTTTGGAGTTGGAGGATAGTGGCTCTCCAATGAGTGTGTGTGTGTGTAGGGATGGAAATGCAGGCCGACCCGACGCACATCAGGCCCGCCCCGCACAGAATTCACGGGATGGATCATGTAAGACCCTTGAAAATTAATTAATTAAATAAATATTTAATTAATAAATGCGGGTAGTGGGAGCCTTTATGGCATTAAATTGTGACTTGTATGACGTGGAAAAGTACTAGCTCAAATGGTTGAGAGTACTTGTTTATGTGAGAGGACTTGTGTTCAAGTCCTATGTATGTCATTTATGGGTTGTTTGATTTATTATTAATTTTAACAATATGCATGATTATGTTGAGTGATAATATATTTATATAATTATGCAAATTATCATGAAATCTGCATTGGTTGAATGATTATGCATTGATTTGATGATGAGCATGGTATGGGTTCAAACCCGGTGAACTCAAATTTGACTCTTTTTACTAAAAATTAGTTGAGGCATGAATATGAAAGGGTAGAGAAAATCCTAGCAGAAGGCTGAAAAACAAATAAATAATGGCCTTTGTCTGCATCTAGGTTAGGGGAGTTGAACCCAAATTTCCGTCTAGTCATTGTATGCATATGTTTTTGATGAGTTTTGTGCCATGAAATCGTGCCATATATGATGGGAATTTGGGGTTTGAGGGTTGCAATGTTGTATGATTGAAATTCGTAAATTAAATGTATATGATGGATTTCTACAATGAGTATGCTGTTATTGTGCAAACCTGGGTTTTTGGGGTCTATATTGTGTCTAAATTATGCTTATATGTTTGGTGCAATGTTTTCAAACTAATTGGTATGAATTGGAGTGTGAATTGGAGTGTGAATTGGGCATGGTTGCTGGTGTTGAGTGCGTAAACAGTGTTTGAGTCTGCATTTCTCGCTTAGGCGAGCCAGGCTCGCCTAGGCGAGATTAGCAGAGACTCGAATATTGTTTTTGCTCGAGCGTCTCGCTCAAGCGAAGGATCCTGGTCTTGGGCGACAGGCCATCTCGCTTAGGCGAGTGTGCCTTGCCTAAGCGAGAATCCATGAGTGTTTGGAGGTTGTGCTTGGGGCATCTCGCCCAGGCGTGAAGCCCTATTTTGGGCGAAAGAGTACCTCGCTCAAGCGAGAGTCCCTCGCCTAAGCGAGAATTCGAGGAATGATTTGATGTTTTGTTTAACTCGCCGTTTAGGCAAGAGATTTGAATTTTGGGAAAAAGGTGGTCTCGCCCAGGCGAGTAAGGCTCGCCCAAGCGAGAGTTGGAAGGTTGTTTTGTGCGAGGTGCTCGCTTAGGCGAGGTAACCTAACTTAAGCGAGGTAGGCTTGAGTGCTTAGGCGAAGGCCTCAAGCTTTAGCGAAGGATGGAGAAATTGTGTGTTTCAAGGCAATCAATTTTGTTGTATTGGATTGGTTGGTGTTTGAATTGTGATGCGTGGTCTATAAGGCTTCTAAGATATCTCAAAGGTGGACTTGTTGGTGTTCCTTAAGTTGTGGCACGGAACGTATCCCTTGAGTTGTGGCTCGGGATAGGGGTTAAGCACGTGGCATTCTTTGAGTTGTGGCTCGGAATGGCATCCCTTGAATTGTGGCTCGGGATAGCGAATGAACATGAGGAACTCTTGAGTTGTGGCTCGGGTTGGCGAGTGTTGCCAGTGTGAGTGTGCTGGTTGTGGCCAATACGGATGGGTCCAGATAGATTTCCCTCCTCAGTAAATAGTTGACGAGTTTGGTAGTCTTGGGACGTTATAGACTCTATTCGTATTGGGAACTCCACCTGGTGTTACGGTGTGTGATCCGTAGCATGGTTTCCCGCATGTGCTCTATTGGTTGTGGCCGATAGGTGTGGCAGCAAGACATCTTGAGGTACTCACAACAAGACGTAAAACGCGGTCAAATCATGGTTGTGGCCATGTGAGATCAAAGGGTGGTTTTCCTTTGATGTGCTTATGATATCAAAACATGATTGTGGCCATGTGAGATGAAGAAAGGGAATTTTTCCTATGGTATAATTAATTGGATATATAATTGTTTTATATACATATGATTTTTTGATATTAGCTCACCCTATCTACTTGTGTTTGGCGATGATCGTGTACGCGGTACACGGGAGTAGATGATGTTGTAGGTGGTTCTGGTGAGGCATAGGCTCGGAGCATGGGCTAGCTTGGGAATTTTCTCGAAGTTTTTATAATGTTTTATGATTTCAAAAAAGTTGTAACTATTGATATTACTAGACCTTTGGATAATTATAATAGTATTTTTATTCCGTGGATTTTGGATTATTATTGGATTAAATAAAAAATTTTAATTTTCTGAGTTTTTGGGAAATGATATTTCATTAAATACAATTTAATTATATTTTTTATTTTATTATTTTTAATCTGTAATATCCTGTCGGGATGTTACAGATCATACGGCTTGCCCTGCATATTTATTGGCCTACAGACCCATGGGCTGGCCCACACATTTTGGGATAGTTTGAACTAAAAATAAAGCAGATCCTGAACATGTTAAAAGCATATCCTGGAGATCATAATAGTGCAAGAAATCAAGTCCTAGACAAGTGCAATAAAGAACATCAAAACACACTCCATAAAATAAAGTCTTGGAGCATCAAAACAAGTTGTGGTTCATGGAACAAAAGGTCTTGGACATCATATCAAGTATAATAAAATGCGCATGAAAAGAACAATCAACAATAGTCCAAATAAAAAAAAAACAGTCCAAGAAACATCTTCATCTTCATGGTGGTAGTCTATTGTTCTTCATCTCCCACGCTTATAATATTTGATGCAACAATAGTGGAGGACCTTTCATTTAGCTCCCCATTTTGGTAATTGACATTTTCTACCTCATTTATGCATTGAAACAAAAACATTAATTAATAAGTATGAATGAATTTACAATAAAAGTAATACCAAGTAAGAATAAAATAACTACCCTTAACAAAACCATGCTTCCAGCTAGAAAGGCAAATATTTGATTCCACATTCTCACGCAAGTAGTAACCGGTAAGACCAGGATATCCTTTCCCAAGAGACTCGTGTACACTAAATAATTGCGTAATTAATGACTAATTTAAACTAAAGAATGAATCCATATTTTGAGTTTCATGTAAGATATTAAATTTTGCATAAATGATTAAAATTGAACTTTAGAAGTTAGAGACACTTAGTGAATGGAAAAGATTAGAAATGATATGAACTGATATTGTCAGGGTTAGAATTCACCAACTACGCTCTCATGCAACTACAATTTAACATCCTCTACATCAATATGCTAATGTCAACCCACAAATATACTCAAACCCCAATTCCTTAGTTGAATGAGCCTAAATTTCCTTATTAAGAGTCAATCCCTTGAACTCTTAATAAGCAAATTCGCATTATGCACTAGGGTTTAAGAAAACCAATGGGTCAAGTCCCATTCCTAGATACACGCTCCATTGGATTTTCTTGTTCCAATTCAAGGTTTCAAAAGATATTTCCACACCCAATGAACCAAATATCATGCAATGGATGGTCAAATCAATGCAAGCATTAAGTGAAGAAACAAGAAGACTAACAATTAATGAAAAAGGCATATATATAATCAAAGCATTTGCATTTACATAAGAGTTTCATGGCTACATCTAACCCTAACAAAAATGGGTTTAGCTCTCCATTGTCATGGAGAGCTCAAGCTTACAAATGGAAGAAATGGAAGAGAAAGGAGATACAAAGAGGGAGATGGAGTCGTTCCTACAAGCCCTAGCATACCTCTAAGCTCTCCAAAATGAGTTTCTTCGTGCCTCCCACTTCCAAAGATGTATTCCCATTGAGCAAACCAAAAGAAATAGGTTAAAATTGCCACATCAGCACAGGTGCCACTCAACGTCGTCCCCGCACCACTCAGCGTCCAAAAAATGCGAGCCAATCAAAGCTCAGTGCTAGCTTCTTGCGCTCAGCGTTGAAAAATGTGAGAAGAATGGCGCTAAGCCTTGAATGCTGGCGTTGAGCGCTGGAAAATGCGAGAGGAATGGGGCTCAGCCTTGAATTCTGGCGCTCAGCCTTGAAATGCTAAGTTCATATCTTCATTGGCTTTTTTTCTTCTTTCTTCTCTGGTTGAACACTTCTTTGGCTTGAGACAAAAGCTTTCTATCATTAAATTGGACACAAAAATTGGGATTAGTGGTATAATTAGATCTATGTAACCCATATAGTATTTATTCACAAAAGCAAAGTAAAAGTGAGGATTAAGTGGGTTAAAAGCTCAAAAGGAGTTGATTTTGTTAGCAAAAGATAGCCAAGATAATGGTAAAAATCTACATTATTATATAGCTTGTGGTAGAAATTAAGTTTGTCATATCATAGAAAGGCAATAAAAACCTACAAATTTTTTCAGCCATGTCCCAATCTTCCTCTAAAGGGGAATATTTGTAACATTTGTCAACTAATGGCAAGCTTCCAAAAACATGTCGATATTTTAAGGCACCTTTGAGCATCAAGTATGTTGAGTTCCATCGTGTAGGGACATCAAGAGACAACCCACATGAATATTCAATATCATCAAATTTGTCAATACATTGTTTAAATTTGAACATTCTAGTCTCTGAACCCCTAATATATTTGATGTTATTTCTAATTAGATCCAAAGCATTACCTAGCACCTTTAATCCTTTTTGACAATCAAATTTAATATGTGTGCAACAACGAATGTGAAAGAATTTCCCCCACATATCAAGCCATTATGTAGATTAAGTTGAGTTCTTAAGAAATTTTGAAGCACAACATTAGCATAAGCATTGTCCAAAGTGATAAAAAATACTTTTTCTCTAATCCCCAATCTTGCAAAAGTTCATAAACTTTCTTAGACAACTCAAAACCTGTGTGTGTGGGGAGGGGGGGGAAGACATGTGACAAAAGTTTAGAAGCTTGCTATTTAATTTCTAACTCAAGTCCACAAAATGGGCAGTCAAAGCTATAAATCCCTCAATATTAATTGTTGTCCACAAATCAGAAGTCAAGCAAATCCTACTAGGAATAAAAGCAAGCAAATTCTTTAGCATTAACTTTTCTTTGTCATACATTCTCCCAATATCTGCCTTAATAGTGTTTCTAGTAACCCTAATTGCATCAGGACACAAGTAGCTAATCCAATTCCTAAGTTCAGGATACTTAACAAATGCATAAGGCAAATTGTGCCTAACAGTTAGTTCACACAACAACTGACAATGTACTGATTGATCTATTTTCTTTCCCTTTAATTTTCCTTGCACATCTAACATCATTTCACCAATATCTTCACTTTTGATTTTATCACATTTCATAACATGGCGATTCAAATGAGAAGTTCCATAGTTTCTTCACCACACATAAATATCTTGTTGCAACCATTACACTTTGCCCTTTTTTTCCCATCCTTATCCACCTCAAGCTTAGTAAAATACCTCCAACAATCAGCCGTGTTAGCCTTAGTTTTCCTTTTCTTAGTCTAAACCGTTTCAGATTGCTTTTCAGTATCATCATCCTCAATTTCATTTTCATAAAGGGGTATGTGAACATCATTATTATCCATTCTTATTTCTAGATTCCAATTATATTTCTTGATACACACACATCAACAATAATGCACACATCAACAATAATACATGCTTACATCAGCTGCAACAATTCAATTTGGAATTCAAATCAAATAACAATGCAAACCAAACCAAAATAGCACCAATTTTCCACACACATGACCAACAAAATGGGAACACCAAACTAATACAGAAAACATGAACAACACCAAACAAATTCAGGAAACATGAATTTAGCCACAATTTCAAGCAATTGATTACCAAAAAAATTAGCAAGCTGCCATTACACCATACCTCAATTCAACAAAATCGCGTCAGCCAAAATTTTGAACCCACAATTTCGAAGCAAAACCCTGCTTGCTCCAATCAAATCCAAGAAAACCCCATCCATAATTTCACCTACATAATCACTGTCACAACCAGATACATGAAATTGAAATTGAACTGATCAATTTTAGACAGCGAAAAAAAAAACGAGAGAATGACCCACCTGATTTGTCTTTGTCGAAAGGATTTAGGGATACCATATGCGTTCTGGTCGTATTTCGTGGTGGGTGGTTGTGAATCGTCGTGTGCGTTCGAGATGTCTGGCCTTGAATATGCGAGTTGGGAAGGGAGGGATGCGACGGTGTCCGGCTGCGACGACGTTCTTCAAGCCCAGATGCGAGGGGATAGGTGGATGCGAGGGAAAGAAAGAGATGAGTCGTGTAACATCCCGACAGGATATTACAGATTTAATTAAATAAAAAGAAAGAGATAAATAACCAACTTCATTAAATGAAATACTATTCCCAAAACGCGGCCAATTTAAAACTTTTATTACATCAATAATAATCCAAAGAAAAACCATAATTATAAACACTATTATAATTATCCAAAAGTTGAGTAATATAAAGGTTACAGTTTATTTAAAAACATGATCCACCTCTAGGTGCACCGCGTACATGATCATCGCCAAACACAAGACTAGCCCCGCTTCAGCTCTGTGCCTCACAAGATCCACCTGCAACATCCTCTGCTCACGTGTACCCCGTACACGATCATCGCCAAACACAAGCAAATATGGTGAGATAGCAGTTAAACAACCATATATACACCAAAGGATTTTTCAGCCTTTGATTTCATAAAACATGGCCACAACCATATTCACCGTGTTCTATGTCTTCTGATGAATATCTCAAGATGTCTTGCTGCCACACCTATCGACCACAACCGATAGAGCACGGGCGAGAAACCATGTTACGGATTACACACCGTAACGCCATGTGGAGTTTCCAATACAAATAACATTTGTATGTCCCAAGACTAGCAAACTCGTTAGTTAATTACTAAGGAGGGCAATCTAACTAGACACATTCGTACACGCGCTACGTGCACAGTCATACCGGCAATAGTCGCCAACCCGAGCCACAACTCAAGAGTTCCCGTGTTCATCCACCATCCCGAGCCACAACTCAAGAGATGCTATTCCGAGTCACAACTCAAGGAAAACCAGCAAACCGACCCTCAAGGTATCATAGAAGCCTTGTAGACCACGCACATCCAAGTAAGCACAAACCACATCTGTTGCATCAACATCGCCTGACATTGCTCACGAAGTGCTGCCAACTTCCAAACCGCCTGGCGGGGGACACGTACCGCCAAGCGCCACGCGCCTAAGGACCCACTGGCCTGCAGACTCCATCTGGCGGCACCATCCTCACCGCCAGGCGCCACTTTGATCTAGAGCCAACTATTTTTCCGCTGTCGCCTGGCGGGTCAATCACCACTGCTAGGTGCCACACTAGTACTTGCCTAGTACTAGTTTTGGTTCAGTTTCAGACACACTTCGCATAGTTCACTCACACTTGCCCTTACTCCAGGGTACTCCTAACTCGTGCATTGCTGCCTACAAGATTTCTAGCCATCAACACCCCACATGTAAGTTTATTACCTAAATATGGTCGTATCGACAATCCCAAACATTCACCCTTATCATTTCTTGACAGGATCCTAACTATTTCATCTATGACACTACACAACCATATTCCCCTACCTTTTCATTCTACATCCTTTATGTTTATCTAAATACCAATTAGACAATATACTTTAAGTCCATTCTCAACCCGTCTAACTATGCTTATGGTGAACATATGCCAACTACTGCGATATTTTATACTCCAATCACAATACCATTAAAATACATATTGCTAAAAACATTCTTTAATTCTTATCTCAATTCATTAATCAATCACTCTTCTTAATAATATAACCAACAAATCTTGATTTTGCTTTTCTGCGAATCATGCAATGATCAATTAACGTTCAAGGATATTGTTTCCCCTAATCAACTCAACCCAAAATCCCCAAAATCATCAAATCAAGCCAACAGGGCTCGCGTCACCTGGCGAGTCAATTACCACCGCCAAGCCGTTCATCGAAAAACCCAGAATCTGGGTTGAACAACAAACGTCGCCTTGCGGCAGAATGCTCGCCGCCAAGCGGATCCTCGTAAAAGCCCAGAAATCACATACAACATATGTGTCGCTTGGCGGCAACTTGTCACCCGTCAGGCGATTTCTGAAAATTTTCCAGAAACACGAAATTCTAACAATGTACGGGAAAGGGCATACACAATCATGCAATAATTCATGCAATTACACTAAAACATAAATAAACGTGATTCAACTCCCCTAACCTGGTTTCCTGCTTAAGTTTTTGGAATGTCTTTCAAGCTCTTGTGCACCACAAAATAACCCAGCCCTTGTCTCCTTCCAAGCTTGCTTCCAATCCTTGTTATCCTGTCCAAAAATTTTGGCTTTTCTTATTCATGCCAAAACTAATTTTTAGCAAAACTAAAGTTTAATTTGGATCTACCAAGGTTTGAACCCATAACCATGCCAATGTCAAATTAATGCACAACTATTCAACCAATTCATATTTAATGATGATTAATATAATTCTATGATTATATTATCACTCAACATGATCAATCATATTATCAAAAATAATAATAAAATTTATAGTATAAAAATGGCATACATAAGACTTGAACCCAACTCCCTTCACACAATCAAGTACTCTCAACCATTTGAGCTAGTACTTTTCCACGTCTTACATGTTAGAATTAAATGCCATAAAGGCTCCTACTACCCGCATTTATTAATTATTTATTTATTTTAATTAATTAATTTTCATGGGTCTTACAAGTCAAGGTATGTAGGTGGTGACGGCAGTGGCGTTGCGCCAGTGCGATGTAGACAACAGCGTCTCAAATGAGTGTGGTGGTGGTGCGATGTGAGACGCGAGACGCGTGAAGAGAAACAGGTGATGGTTGGTCACACGAGACACGTCACTCCGGTGCAATGGATTAGTGGCGTGTAGGCGGTGGAACAATGATGTGCATCTTGCTGAACCAGTGCCGAGAAGAGAATTGAGCTTGTAGTAGATAGAAGAGAAGAGAACTGATTCATTGTGAGAAGAGAACTGATTCGCACTAGTGGCTAGCTTTCTTTTTTTAGGTTACTAAGTTAGGATATGTGGGCCAACAGGCTAGCCTGTGCGGGTTGCGATCCAGCCCGCTTGGGTTGCGTGTAACTACAGGCCTACAGGTTCATTTTTTTGGCCTGCACTGCATTTTGTTTTGCGGTCTTGCGGGCTGACCCACCGGGCCAGACCCGTATTGCCATCCTTATGTGTGTACACTTTGTTTCGATTATGAAGTATTTATACTGTTAGTTCACCATATATTCTTGTGTTTGGTGATGATCGTGTAATTCGGTACACAGGAGCAGATGATGTTACAGGTGGAGCTAGTGAACTTAAAGCTAGAGAGGGGCTAGCTTAGGGAAGCTTTTATGGAGTTTTATTGTCATGATTTACATCTATATTTTGTAAACAAATTTTATACTCAGTTTTTGGTTATGTAAAACATGGAGTTAAACTAATTTTTGAATTATAGCGCGTTTTAATAGTTTAAATTTTCCCGCATTTCTGTATTTAATCCGACTTTATTGCTTTGAGTATGTCAAATGTCTCACTTTAATGTCATTAACTATAAAAAATGGTTCACCTTTGAGTAATCCATATATACCTCATAATAATAGCTTTCATTAAACTTATAAGCCAACTACTATATCTATAATTTAGCATCCTATATTTTATGGGTAATTGTCATAATCAAGGGCGACTCAAGGGTTTTGAAGACTTCAAGTAGACTTAAGAATGAGGCTTTTTATTTAAAACAAAATTCGATTTTATTTTATGAAAAATTATTCATTAAATTATCAAAATTAATTTCATTTAAAATTTCTTATTCAATAGTTAATCATTTTTATTGATTTAATATTTTTATATATTTTTAATCGTTATCATGAGTTTGAGAATCAGACTTATCCTCATCACTGACTACTTTTCTTTTTTCTCTTGTTACTTCTATATATAAGATATAGTTATTATCTTGTTCATTCAAAAAATATACACTTGTATTTTTTAATTCATTTTTCTTATCTACTTTTATAAATTTATTCGTAGCTTCTCTTTGTGATATTATTAAAGCCTTAACTTTTCTCTTCTTCTGGATTTTTTAATAGCCTGATTCAAGTTTTCTAGTTAACATATCTATATATTTTTATATGAAATAAAAAATTATTTATATATAAAACACTACTAAAAGTATGTATATAAAAAAAGAGTTGAAAAATAAAAACTAGTTTTGGTTTTCAAGAAAGGAAACTCGATCGTAGACTTGTAGTATCTTGAAGTCTCAAGTCTCAATTTTTTCATAAACTTGCAATGTTTATTTTGAGATTAATCATTAATAAAAATATTTTAAAAAATATTTTTCTTCTTAGGTATAATCCTAAATCCCTAATTCATAAACAAAATCAGGCAAAAAGAAATATATTTCTAGTCCTAATACAAATTCAATAAATACAATAAAAACAACATCCATACAAATAGAAAGAAACTCATACTAATCAGAAATGAGAATAAAAATATTAGTACACACGGGTAGTATGACATTCAAGGAATGAAATCTGTCAAAACTCTCAAAATAAAAACTCTAGAATAAAAGAAAACAAAACTCTAGAATAAAAACCCTCAAAATTAAATTAAATTTTATTCTTAAAAATAAACTTATAATTAATTTAATAGAGAAATATTAATACTAAATTTTTTTAAGCTTCTTTTATCTTAAACATAATTTTAAAATTAATTGGATAGAGGTATATTAGTATTAAAAAAACTTGAGGTAATAAATTTATGTTCTAATAATAATTACATTGAAATATTTACATTAAATTTATTTTTTAAATTACATGAATCAAATATTAAATTAATATAATTTAACACACTTATCTGATCACACGTTCATACTTCATACGGAGGAAAAATAAATAAAACTCATATGCAAAAAACAAAAAATAAAAATAACAAGGAAGATGCCAAACTTGATAAAGTGCCAACAAATTCTAAGGTTTTACTTTGCAACCGAAGAAACAGAGAGAAAATATGCGTACATAAATTAAAAGAATCACAAACGAAAATATGAAACATAAGAAAATGTATAAAGAACACACCAAATTCTCATCATTAGAAATAAACTTTTTCAATATTTACAATGTTCCTCGATGTTTCACCTTTTTTTTCCCTTCACATCAAGGGGTATAGAATCTATAATTCAAATTTAGTTAATTTAGTATATGGATTTTGATTAAAATACAAACCCATTTTAGCTAGATTATCTAAATTTAGATTTTTCTCGATCCAAATTAAATTGAATTAAAACTATATTCAATCTATTTTGTCAATGAGATTAAATTCAATGAGATCGATCTAATTAGATATGGGCCTTCTCAGCTCGAAATTAGGTCCTAGTTGACTCAATTGACCTTCAACCAAATTTCGGCCAGGGCCGACTCTACCAAATTTCGCTCAGGAATGACCATGCCAAATTTCGGTCGAGTACGACTTGAGCCAAATTCCGATCGGGGACGACCGAATTTCAATTGAGAAGGATAGGGTTGACCCTCAGCTAGGTACGACTCGAGCCTAGCATCGAACAAAGATGACTTGAGCTGACCCTCATGCAAGGACAACTCGAGTCAACCCTCAAACGGGACAACTCAAGTCAATATTAGGACAAGCATGACTCAGGTCAATCCTCGGACCAGGACGACTCATGTCGATTTTGATTGGGGCCAACTCGTTCATATTTTGATCGGGTTGACTCGGCCAACCTTTGGTTGAGCACAACTCAGGCCGACCCTCATTCACGGACAACTCGGGTCGCCTATCATTCGAGGACGACTCAAGGTGACCTTCGTTAAGAGACAACTCTGGCCAACCCTCGGTCACAACAACTCTAGCCAACCCTGGATTAGGATGACTCAAGGCTACCATCAAACGGGGACTACTCTGACTGACCCTCAGGTGAGGAAGACTAGAGTCGACCTTTAGATATGGATAACTTGGGCTGACCCTCGGTTAGGGACCTTAGACATACCTTGATTTTGGATTTTCAAAATCCAAAAAATCATCAAATCTAAATCCAATTTGAATCCAATTAAATGGATTGAGATTTGGATTTTTAAAATCCAAAAATTTATACAATAAAAATTCAATTAAATGGATTGGATTTAAAATATAAAAATATGGATTTGGATTTGGGCTAAATCCACTTAAATGAAGTTAAAACAATATGGATTTGGATTATTGTGGGTTGGTCCTCTAAATTTGGATCTTTTCCCCACCCTTACTTTAAACCGTTCTTATCTGAATCATTTGAACTCCTTCATTTTTCATATTCTATTATTCATTCTTCATTATTTACTAGTAGCACCCTTTCCCATCATCACCACAAAACTTCAATATTTTCCTGTCCAGACCACACCATGGGGAACTTTCTATCTTTCCTTATTCTATTATATTACATTCTTTTTTATTCATCCACCTGTCTCTAATGTCCAATATCTTCTATGTTTCCTCCAACTCCCACCCACAAATGAATTCAATTCATTTCACAACCACATAGCCTTTCCCATAGTCACAAAATATGTTCTTGTCCCTCACAAAACTTTATATGCAACAAATTAATTTCTTACAAACTCTTTTGAAGATAGATTGATTGCTAACTATTACTAAAGTGGATACACCACTAACACAAAAATGCATTTTACGTATGTTATTTTAGGTTTCATACGTTTTTTGTAGGTCACCAATGGAAGTCGTAACTCGCACAAAATGATCTCCACCGTTGAGAGGGAGCTTCGCGCAAGAGAGAAAGTGAGGAGAATGGTCTTTGTACTTTTTTTTAAACACATTTACGTATGACATGTAATCGTCAGACGTAAGAAAAATGGTTTTTACGTTTGACTTTTATAGGTTAGATGTAAATTTATGTCTGTTGTATACGGTAAATTTATATCTGACCTATAAGCGTCAGATGAAGTTAGACGTAAATATTGACCATTTAATTACAAAAATGTCACCATGCATTTTTTACATATGTTGTCTACATGTGAGACGTAAATTCAGTGACATAGTAAGTTGTTTTTGTGTTAGTGAATACTATTTTTACTTACATCCGGATTTTAGTTAGAAAAAAAGAAAAAAAAAGTAGTTGGTCAGCCAATAAAAGACACGTTCTAACATTTTTGGCTTGGAGTTTCCACCCTCATTTTAGAGGACAGCCATTAATTCTCTTTCTCATATCTTCAAAACATTGAATTAGAACAATAAGTAAATGTTATTCATTTCCAATTACAACAATGTATAAACTTACACTCCCCCCCCCCCAATAGGCAATGAAAAGCACACATGAAAGAAATCCAAGTTAGAGTAAATTTCCTTGAAAATGACCTTTATAATGCATGAAATTAAAATAAGAGATTGCAACAAGAAAAAAGTGATAAAATTTAAATTGGAAAAAGAAATAAGGACTAACCTCCAAACATTATCATTATTAAGAGAATTCTTTAATGTACTTTTTAGTTTCAAAGCCCGATTCCCTTAAACTCTAATGGACTATCTTTATGCAAATAATTGAGTCAACGTGAATATTTGTTATTATTCCACATATTTGAGAAATTGTTGATATTCTCCCATTTGGTTCATTTGTCTCATTATCAATCAATATAAGAAACTAAATATAAGATTCATGGTGACATGTCCTCCAAATTTGAGTATTATCTCTCATGTATCACAATATATCAAGCTTTCCATCAAAGGCTCTTAATTATAATGAATAAACCACTAGTTTATTCTAGGACTAATAAAACGAAATTTATCAAAATAAACAAATATGTGCACAATAGAATTTTGTCAAAGTAAATTAATGATTGTCACAACATGGAACCAAGACTCATATACACTACATGATCCTTAAAATTTTAGTGGCATGTCTTTAGTCCAAGATCGATAATCATCAACTTAGTGGTAATGTGCTAAATGAACACTTTCTTTTCTTCAACATGTTCTCTTATGACTAGATATATTTAATGCTAATATGCATACTCTGATTTTCATTTTTATTATTATTGGCCATATATACTGTAACAAAGTTATCATAATATAACTTCAATTACCTAGCAATTGAATTCATACCTCTAAGTGTAGATATAAAAGTCTTCAATCATAAACCATGTGAGGTAACCTCAAAACAAAAGACAAACTCAACCTCCATAGTGGAAGTAGTAGTTAAGGTTGGCTTTATGATGCTCCAAGTACAACTACACTGCTAATATAAAAATATAACCAAATGATGGTTTTCTGGTATTAATGCAACCAACTAAGTCGAAATCAGAGTAACCTATCACCTCCAAATTATAAGTTCGTCTGTATGTGAACAAGAAGTCCTTTGTTCCTTAAAGAATCTTTGTATATAAGTATAATCCATTTTCCTTACAACTTTCTGTAATAAGAGCAAGAAAAACTTAAACTTCTTGTCATGCAACCTAGGGGGATAATACATCATTGAACCTTCCATTTTAATCTTAGAATGTCATTTACTTAGGTAAGGAGGTTCAATCCAATCTCTAACTCTTTATTTTGAGAATTGTTTCTCCAAGTATTCAATTTGTCCAAAATTTTCACGTATCCGTTTTACGTATCCGTATCCGCTAAATTTTCAAATTTTGAGTCTATAAATAAATTTTCAAATTTTGAGTCTATAAATAAATTCTTTGATATGAAAACCTAGGATTCAAATAAAAAATAACCTCATTTGAAGTTTTGTAAAAAAAGTTATAAATAAAATAAGTTTATTATTTTACACTTGTGCAAAATTTTTTTTTCTTTTTGTTGTTCTAATTTTAATTTTCTATTTTAACAATTTTTTTTTCTAACAACAAACCTGTTTACAATTGTAAACCAAATAATGCACGAAGTTTACGTGTGTAAGCAAAACTCCTAAACAGGTGTTTTAAATTTTAAGATTGAAGTATAATTGATAATGTTTTGTTACTTATGGGATTGAGTCCGTAGATGTCAACAACCTATTGATAATTTGATATTATAAATATTTAGATGAATTATATCCATAATGATAATAACATTATGACATTATGACTTAGGTATAATGATAGTATTTAGGCGGTCCAAGCTCTGAGCGTGTGTGTGATTAGTCAAATGTATGTATAACATTATAGGCTTTCATTTGTTAGGCCCAACAAAGTTTTGCATCTAACATGAACGGCATATAAGAAAATTAATATATTATTATCAATTTAAATATTTTAATTGTTTTCATAACGACCATTATATTATCTTAATTACTTGATAAATTTAGTTTCATCATTTTGTAAAAGGGTCTTAATTAATTTTTTGTCTCCTAATTTGTTGGTTTGATTCATTTTGGTCTTTTTATTATTTTTTTGTTTGTCAGAAAGGTTCAATTTGGTTCCTATCATTAGGTTAGGTTGACGTTAACACTATGTTTGTACATGCCATGTGTCATTTTGTAAAATTTTCAATTTTTTATTTTTTTAAAATTAAACTCCCACGTGTCACTTTATGATTGAGACACGTGTCAATTTGAGAATTTTTTATTTATTTTTATTTAAAAAATAACTACCACGTGTCAGGTCACGATTGTGTTACATGTCAAGATAACATTGGTTGTTTTCAATTTAGTCCCTCTATTTACAATTTTGATTCAATTTAGTCCCCCAATTTTTTAAAATGATTCAATTTTGTCCTATCTAATTTGAGACAAAATTAATAATTAAGCTTAATTACAACTTTTATATTCATGTTAAAATAATTTTTTATCATTTATACATCAAATCACCCTCTAAATTCTCATGTTATTCTATTTCTTACATTTTTTAACTTGTAATTTTTTACTCTTGAAATTTTTTACACATGTAAAAAGAATAATAATTTGAATAGTTAGGTGGAGTAATTTGATTTATAAATATATTAAAAATTATTTTAACATGTATATATAAGTTGTAGTTAAGCTTAATTATTAATTTGGTCTCAAAAAAAAAATTCCACATGACATGTGACATGTAAGGAGACAGTATTAATGACAACTTAATTACAGAGACCAAATTAAAGTTCTTTAAGAATTAAAAGATTAAATTGAACTAAAATAATAATAATAAGAGAACCAAAATGAACGAATCTACTAAATTAGAAAACCAAATAATTAATTAAGCCTTTTGTAAAATATCTGCCCACTAGGAAGGAATGAGGAATGATTTAAAATATGGCATTACACAACAAACCTTGACACTAAAAACATGTGTTTTGACACTAAGAAACTCAATGGTTTCTTGAATGACATATTAGTGATTTCATTAGTGCGTGGTTTATACTAACCAATTTTTACAATAAATTAACTTTATAATTTTGATCCCAGGGACTTGTGATAAATTAAAACTGTCAAAAGTTGCAACAGTGACTTGAAAGGTTCCTAAGACCTGCCTCATTACTAATTGTGAGTGGCCAAATATGGATTTTTTCTAAGCGGTTTATTATAATCTGATGTGAATTTAAAATTAAAAAATATATTAAATTTAATACTTATAAATCAATTAAAAGTAAATTTTTTGAAGAATTAGTGAAAACACATTGCTACGTGCATATGTGTTATTTTTTAATATTAAAAGTAAATATAAATAATTTTAAAACTTTGTTATAATTTTTATTTATTTATTTTGGTAGGTAAGTTTTTTTATTAAATGTACTTATTTTGGCTTAAAAAATGGTTAATTTAAAAGAGAAGTTAAGTGAAAAAAATAGTTAAATATAACAAAATCATTACTTAAAGATAAAAATAGTAAAATAATTGTTTAATTCAAAAGAAGTGATTATTTATTAAAGAATAGAAATTGTTCTGATTCCGACCCTAGTTCGTCCGACAACCATCGTTAGGAATAATCACCGTTTCGTTTGACCTCGACTCCTAAGCGATACGGGACTTTATTGGATGTACCGAAACAAGCCCCTAGTCGAGGGCAAGAGAAGTTGAAGGGGAGTTGTCAGTCCCCACGGTGGGCATCTCCCCATGGTGGGTGCCAATGTTCCGATTCCGACCCAAATTCGTCTGGCAGCTATCGTTAGGAATAACCACCGTGTTCCCGAGGTATTGTCTACTTTGGAGCAGCGTGAAGCTCCGTCACAGTTTTGTCCTTAAAAGGCGTTTCGGAGGATAGAGGGAGGTAGGAGTATTTAAACTTCAGTTGACTTTGACTCCTAAGCGATGCAAGACTTTATTAGGTGTACTGGAAGAGAAATATGAACACCAAAATGGAGAATTCCCTTTATATATAGGTATAGATAAGATAAGTTAAATGTATTGTAATTATAGAAATAAAAAATTATGATAATAATATAACGTAGTATCGTTGTTTTTTTGTAAAATTAAATTTAAGCAATGTATATTTATTTGATTAAAATAATTATGTAATAATTTTTTATTTATTTAATAAGTTAGAAAAATAAAATTAAATAATAATATGATTGTAGGTGAAAATATATGAAAAGAAAGTTAATGTAAATTAAAAATTAGTAATATGAATGTAAAATATTTAGATTTTTAAAAAAAATGGAAATTAAATAAAATATTAAAAAAGTATAGAATTGTTTTAAAAAGGTTTTATTTAGAAAAAATATAAAAATTAAAATTACAATATAGAAAAATATAGAAATTTTAATGGAGTTTAATAAAAAAATTTAAAATATAAAAGGTATAACAGAAATTCAAATTCAAATTAGATAATTATTTGTTGAAGTTGTTTGTTATTTAAATTAAAGTTAATAATTAGAAAAAATAAATTATGTAGCATTCACTTTTGTTTTGAAAATAAGTTAGTAATAAATGTATAGTAAAACAAGAATTAAATATAAGATGAATTAAGTGACGAGTTCATGATTTATCATGAAGCTATGTAGGACCTTCTTAGACAAGAAGTATGACTAGAAAGAAAGTGTTTAACCCTTCTTTCTTTTCTTTATTTTCTATTACCTTATGTTGAGTGTTATCTAAGTTGAATTTTGTTGGTTTGTTGACCATTGATTAAGGTTGACTTGTTAACCATAGTTAACTTGACCTAAGTTGACAAGTTGACATGGAGGAAACCATGGCTTAGTATCCAAACATCCTTGGCGCATGGAGGAGAGAAGAAAGCAAAAAGCAACATGTACCATGCACCATGTGGTACATGTACCTTGGCCACACACCATGAGGACCTTGGATGCACATCATGAGGAGGCCACATTCCACACCAAAGTTGTCATCTTTTAACCTAGTTTCTAGAAGCTAAATGTAACACCCTAATTTAGGATGTCATGGAAAAATATAAATCATACACATTTTAGCGTAATACGATTATTGTCGAAAACGCACTTAAGAAAAAGTATATAATTTAATTTTAAATTGCGTAGTTCAAAACAACAATTGTCTAAAACTTTTCAAGTAACAACAACAAATAAAAGAAAATTACATCGTCTTTAATATTTTTTTTAGAACAACTTAATAAAATATAATAAAATCTTAAGTTCATCTCATCCTCTCGTCGATCTACTCCATGTGAGAAACATCTGGATTATCACTTAGTCCAGTATAACACACACGTCATACCATCATCACACATAAAAACACCGAAAAACAAGTAAGGGTAAGCTAATCACAAACAATGATATATAAAAGAAATTTAGTGAAAATAAGGCATTTCAAGTAATACTAAACATCACATCCAACCAAGTAAAATACTTCAGCATGATAATCACAACCACGCTCCGATTGTTTTGTCACCTATTTCATACCACATGATCTAGATTCCTAGAACCCAATGGTTCGAGTCGTCTTGTCATCGCAGCACCAAACTTGTCTCCCCTGCTCCTCTAGAATGTATGAGTAACATCTTCGGTGAATCTCACACCAAGCACTATACTTAACAACGAGCTGAAACTAAGGCAGAACATCTTTCCTCTCTCCACTGCCTCGCACAAGCGAGATAGTGTAGCAATCGAACCCATCCTTTTTCACTGTCTCACACATGTGAATGAGTCATCTCAGGGTTTTTAGGTACAACGAAAAACACTCATGCCACACACATGTCTCCACTCAAAACCCTCACAGTTTTATCATCTACTACACCAAAGCAACCCACCATCCTAGTATTCTCATGCAACACATGGATTTGCTACAAAGTAACCATCATCCTAATATTCTCATGCACTCACGTGAAGGGTACATCTGATTCGTGTACTGCGATGCAAAATAGCCCAACTACTACAAATACCCTTTTCGGAAAATAAAGCAGATCTAGCTAGGAAGGAAAAGAAAGAGAAATAAATGGCTGCACCATAACATGAAACATTTTATACACTACTATGGCACCCACAAGGTTTTAGGTATGATTATGAATTTCTTTCAAACTAAAAGAGTCCTAACACCTTTTTTTACTAATGGAAAGAGAAAAGCATTGGAATTGTAAAATTGAAAGTCAACCATGAGATCAACCTCCACCATGCAAGCTCTTTTCCGAAATGGTTCACAATTCTTCTTTGTTGCATAACTTGTGTTTCTCAAAGTTTTATCATCTTCCTTACTGAATTCATGTATTTACACCAAAGTTATTCATAAATGAGTTAGTAATTTATTGACCTACAAGAATTAAAACTATGGTTAAACCTAAAATGAACTATGTTATACTAAGCTAAACAACCACTTCTTTCTTATCCTACAAAATTGTAACACTACAAAAAAAAAATGAACATTTGTGACGGTTAAAATTACAAGTTTTAGCAGTTAAAAACTGTCACAAATGAAATTTGTAACGGTTTAGAAAACTGACAAAATTACACATGTCAAAAACAGTTTGTTGATAGAAAAATTTTAACTGTTGGTATTGTTGTATGAAAAGAAAAAAATACTAGCGGTTAAAAACTGCTACAAAAATTACTTTTATTTTATGATATTTTATCATATTTTGATGGTTAAAATCTGCCACAAAATATATAATTTTTTACGGTTAAAAACTACCACAAAATATATAATTTTTACGGTTAAAAACCATCACAAAAATATATAATTTTTTATGGTTAAAAACCGTCACATAATATATCATTTTTTACAACACAACCCAATCATGCTTCCAACTCATGACACATTAGTAGTTACTTGAAATTATCAAGAGTTTATTCATGCATTTTAAAGGCTTCCAAGCTAGCAATCATGAGTAATGTATAACTCTAGCTACTGACCTCCAAATCAAATCTCCATCGTTCAAAGTGAAGAACAACATGTTATGGGCTACTTGTCAAAATTTCATCAAAATAAGACGGTTAACGAACCGGAAAATTCAGTTTTATGAAAACTGTTCAAACTAGAAAATGGTGGCGCCTAGCGCCCAGAAGTAAGGAACCTGGCGCCTGGCGGTACAAAACCAGTGCCCGGCGATACCTGCTCCGCGATAAATACGAAAAAAAGCATTTTTTGTGAACAGAACACCACACACATCACCTGGCAGAAACTTTTCATCGCCAGGCGATTCTTAACAGAAAACCCAGAAGACTAGGTTTAGAGCATGTGTCGCTTGGCGGGTCGCACATGACCGCCAAGCGGTTTTTGGAAAATTCTAGAAATACGAAAAATATATGTAGAAATTGAACCACAGGCATACATACCAGAAAATCCAACTCCCCTAACCTGAATTTCACGCTTCAAAAGTGCTTTTAGAGTCCTTCCATGTTTCACAAATGATCTACCCTTTCATCTTCGTCCTTAAGCACTCATTTCAACCTTCTGACACTCTTCTTAGTGTTGTTTTAGGGGTTCTCCAACTCCCTTTTGGTAGCCAAACGAAAATGCCTTCATCAGGACCCTACTCTCACCCCTTTCCTCCCTCATTAGCCTCATTATTTCTCCCTTAAGGAGGAGTTTAATGTACATCAACTCTCCATTACTTGGTGGTTTCTCAACCTCTCTACCTTTTCTGGAGGCGGCTAGGGTTTCTGACCCTTCTCATCCATGCCAAAAATAATTTTAGCAAAAAGAAAACTTAATTCATGTCTACCAAGGTTCCAACCCACAACCATATCAAAGCCAAGTCAATGCACCACCATCAAGCCAATTCATGTTTCTCGACATTTCATGCGCACCATGCCTTATAACCTCTTATCCCACAAGAACCATGCTTGTATGCAAAATAATTAAATAATAAAAATAACCCATAAATGGCATTCACAAGAATCGAACCCAAGTCCTCCCCACACCATCAACATGCTTTACCACTTGAGCTACCATTCTTCCTTGTCTTCTCTCTCCACATTAAATAACTTAGGGATTCCCGCTATTGCATTTACTAAATAAATACTTATTTATTTATTTAATTTTCCCGGGTCTTACATATTCATCTAAAGAAGTAGAACATGGATAACATGGTGGTGGCCATGTGGTTTGGAATCAAAGGATGAAGTTCCTTTGATGTTTGTGTGTTTATATATATCTGAATTGTATATGTATATTACACTGTTAGCTCACCCTATCTGCTTGCGTTTGGCGATGATCGTATACGTGGTACACGGGAGCAGATGATGTTACAGGTGGATCTGGTGAGATATAAAGCCGGAGCATGGGCTAGCTTGGGAAATTTTCTATAGAGTTATATTTTTTTTATGAATTTTACAGACTTGAAATCTTTGGATTATTGCACATGGCCTTTTATAATTGAGTTTATAAATTGAGGTTTTGAGATACTTTATAATGTAATAAAGTTTTAAATTTTCCACGTTTTTGGAAAATGATATTTCAATAGATGACGTTTATTTATTATTTCTTTATTTTGTTACTTATTCGTAATATTCGGTTGGGATGTTACACGTCAGATCAGTCAAGTCCAACGACTAGAACGTTGGGTTTTTCTCCTCGAACAATAACCTATGATTCATCTCTAGGAGGAGAAGCTCAATGAAGCTTTCATAGCGAATGAGCTCGAGTCTAGGGTTTTAAAGTGGTGCATCACGTTCTCCTTCCTTCCAATGAAGAAATGGCCACCATCAATGTTGAAGAAGACAAAGGAAGAGAATTAAAGAAGGCGAAAGAAGAGAAATAAGGAGTGAGTGATGACACGCGAAAAAATAAAGAAAAATGTACTATACCTAGGAGAACTTGGATAACTATACGGCCTAAACCGCTTACCTATAGTCCTATAATAAAACTAGTAGACGGATAGTCAACTAAACAAGATTACATAGCAGCCTAGGTCGCCTACTATAACATGTCACATTGTAATATAGGGCTAATAACTTCAAACTTAGGCTTCTCACAAATCCTCAGAACTTGGGCTTAGCCTAGGCCCATAGAGAATCTGATTATTGGCCCAAAATGACTCAAAAGGGGCCCAACCCATAAGAAGGGGTAGACACATTCAATGACTCTATAAGTATGTGTGGACCCCAACAATTAAAGGTATGCTTTCATTAATTTCCTAATCTGAGATTTGACTTTTGAGATCCTTGACTTGATCGTCAAAGCCATTTCCGCAAGTAACCCCTTAAGGGTCCAAACCGCCTACGTTAGGAGACGACATGCACAAGTCAAGAATGAGCTAGCTCGAGAGGTCAAGAATTAGGGTAAGGCATTACTTGTGTTCCCTGACATCTCTTATTTATTTCCGTAGGAACAATTGGCGCCCACCATGGGACACAAATTGATACCTTACCAAGCAATCCGAACACTATCGAGAATGGTTTCTACCTGCAGCAGAGTCAGAGTTATGAAGGACCTAGAGGTAACCCCAACCATGCCCGCAAGCAACACCATGAACGTGACCGCTATCCTCGAGGGGCAGGCCAAAAGGCAACAAAAGCTCGCTGATTTGAAAAAGCGCAGTGCTGACAAGATGGAAGCACTTAGGCAGGAGAACTCCAGACTAAGGAGGAAAATTGAAGCTGATATTACTTAGAAGGGGAAGGGCAAAGAGCTGCCAGAGGACCCCAAGTCCCTAGTTTTTCAACCTAGTGAAGAAGAAAGTGAGTACAACCCCACCACTCAACAAACACCCACCATATCTGCCCACCACACAACCACCCAACATCCAACCACCATCCCCACATAACCTGCAACTATTCATCCAGTCGCTACCATTCCCACCGCCCACATACCTCCTCACCACTACACCACCACATTCCCCATCCTTTATCATCACATTTCTTGCTACCATGTAACATCCCTAAGAAATATTACTTAAATAAATAAATAAATAAATAAAAGAAATTAAATCGTCATGATATTATTATTCCCAATGCGGGAAAATTTCAAAATATTTAAACATGCGCCAAAATTATAAGAAAGAAGTCATAAAAAAACGTTACAGTTTCCAAAATCCAAAATCATCAATAAAATACATAATAAAATATGCCTAGCTCTAATCCCAGCTAGCCCTCACTCCGTCGCCTGAGCGTCCTCAACATCACCTGTATCAACATCTGCTCCCGTGTAACAAATCACACGATCATCGTCATACACAAACAGAAAGGGTGAGCTGAGAAAAATAAAACAACATATACATAATATGCAAAATAAGACATACACCCATCTTATTCAATTTACTTTGTTCTTGGCCAAGACATTAATCCCAAGGTTGTATAGCCTTCAATTCACACAAAAGGTTAGCCTTGAACTCGGGAATGTGATGCTCACACGAACCTGCCCGCTCGTGGTCCTGCCTCTACGAACCTCCCCACTCGTAGTCTTGCTTTACGGACCTACCCGCCCATAGTCCAACACATGTGATCCTCCAACCTCGTACCTCTCCGCACATGACATCTCTCAAACGTGAGCACGGAACATACGAACCTACCTCGCTCGTATCCCCACGTGAGAGTAACTGGATATGAACCTCCCCGCTCATATCATCACATGTTAACCACCATCCATGAACCTACCCGCTCATGGCACA
>Ga0099823_1000337_pt1 | contig 29300 bp, 16 predicted proteins | sample CowpearedBW_FD_76831 | JGI IMG/M metagenome (GOLD analysis project Ga0099823, IMG submission 76831) | Root nodule microbial communities of legume samples collected from California, USA - Cow pea red BW | ecosystem: Host-associated > Plants > Roots > Nodule | place: USA: California | collected...
ATATATATATATATATATATATATATATATATATATATATATATTTTGACTTAAAATAACTCTTAGTCTGTGTTTGGTTCGAATGATATACTGTAGGCAATAAAGAAAGACTTTGTTAGATTTTTTAACTTATTTTAATGAAGATGAGAGTCTGAATTTGCAGGATTGAAAAGGAGTGCTCTCACTAAAGTGAGGAGAAAAGGAGCGAAAGTTAGCTCACCCCATAATAAATTACACATTTGACCTTCAATTTTTCACTCTACCTTTCAACATTTTTACACCAAGAATTGATTATACTCTCTCTATTCTTACTCATAATCAATTCTCCTCTATCTTTTTTCTCATAATAAATTATCTGCTTGTCCACATCTTTTGACGTGTCACACAATCATCTAGCTCTACCACCCGCCCTCTAGATGCGGTCTTATTTCTCACCACCTTGATCTTCTACGACATACACTTATCCTCTTCTTGACATACATTTTAGTATGACATAAAAATCTCTAACCCTCGAGTGTTCGCCTTTGAGTCCTCCAACCATCACAACTTCTCCTTTTATTTTAATTTAATTTTGCCAATTAAAACCTTTTTATTTTAAATAATAACTTCCATTTCAATTTAACATAATGTACACTAACAAAATTTTATTTAAATTACTTTATAGAATACAAAAACGATATTATAATATTATAATTTTGTTAATTAAAAAAAATTTTAATTATCAAATCGTGAGAAACTATCTTTTCATTTTCTTTCATTTCTCACTATTTTTTTTTCTTAATCAAATAACTTCATTTTCTTTTCTTTTTTTTCAAATCTACTAAAATTTTCAATTTCTCTTCTCATATCATCTTATAATCCAAATGACTCATTATACTTTTAACTATTTTTTTATAAGCATCTTTACTTAAACATAATTCTTTTCAAATATGTTAGATTTTAAAACAAAATTAATCATAAAGAAAATCGGAAGAAACTAAGTTTAACTCTTTGTTGATCAGTTTTGGCGGGTTTCTTTGTTATTTAATTTTAAAACTATTACAGTGTGCGTTTGATGATAAGTTGTTACAAATATATCTTTTAACATAAGTTTACTGATAATGTAATAAATTTAATATTTTGTACTTTTATTTTGACCAGTACAACTTGATGTTTTGGTCACAAGTTACATGTTATATTATTAATCTTAAAAAAATATAAAATCGCCAAGCCGTCAATTAAAATTTAATGTTACATGAGAACGTTCACAGAGGACAAAGATCTTCTAGAAAACACCAACATCCTCATCACACCAATTCGATAACATCAATATTTCCAAACTCAAAAATTCTTTTTTTATTGTTAGCATTATCCTCATTGAATTCCTCTTCCCAAAATAATAAAAAAGGAATAAATAAATAAATAATGAAACACAGATATTATTAGTCTTCACCCACCAAAGCAAGACGACAGACCAATGAAACATGTCCACATCGTCAGCGAAGGGAACTGTGAGCTTCCAAGACTCACAGTCGGTGAGACAAGTTAACGTTCCGAAAGCATAAAATCCAAAACGCGAAAGGCGTGAGCATAGGGAGTATGAGGTAGGGTCGCTTTAGTGCGGCCGTTCGTAGATTTAGACTGACACATGGACGACTATTATTGGAAGCAGCTTTGGATATTATGCGCCGCCGGGCCCACAGACCTCTGTTTTCTAACCTCTCTTTCTTCTGGTTTGGCTTGTGTTCAAATTTGGCTTCCATTTTTTTATTTTATTTCAAATAACAATTTCGAACAACAGTTAATAAAATTATATCTCAGTATCCAACTGTTTTTAGAGTCTGTTTTGAGAAATTACTTTATCTGTTGAGCAAAATATTTTAAAATAGTTTTTTTTTTTGACATATAAACTATTAACTAAATGAATTAGTTTGTAACATGAATTTTTTATTTTATTTTATTACCATCTTTTATAATTTAGGTTTAATTAGTATTTTAATATTAATATGTAATCATGTGTCATTGTTTTTACTTTTTTTCTTCTTCTTACATCGTTTCTCTATGATTTATCTCATTTGGCTTGGATCTTTTGATTCATCTATGTTGTGGATGAGAAAATAAAATAAAGGGCAAAATCTTGTACTTAATTTGACCTTATGATTTGTGATACTAAAAATTACCAAAATTCATGTAGCCGGGTTGTAATTAATGTTATTTGAGTAAGGTGTAGGTGTTGAGGGTAAATAAACCAAAAAGAGGGAGAAAGGGAAAAATGTAAAAGTAGAAGTGTTGTGGAAAAATAAAAGGGATAAAGGGAAAAAAAGGACGGTAGAAGGTGGATGGTGGAGGAAAGATAGAAAAAAAAAGGGAGAAAAAGGTGGTGGAAGAAAAAAAAACAGAAAAGAAAATCAGACAGTGCTCACCAATTTAATCTTAAAAACCACATTAAATCTTTTAAATAAAATGAAGAGTGAATTGAAAAAAAAAAATTATAGATCGCATTGAGTTTCTAATGAATATTGAGAAAAAAATACTAATTAAAATTATAATTTAAAATATTTTTTAATTTTTAATTTATTTATTATTATTATTATTATCTATTTTTAACTTTAAATTGAAGTTATATTATATATATACTTTAATTGTTTTACTATTTTTAATATTTATTGAACTTTTTTTTTAATTTTACACAAGTCAAATTTAAAAATTTTAACATTTTAAATTGAATCAACTAGTAATTTATTATATGATACAGTGTGAAAGTTATGCACAATAAAAACCGTAGAAAATAAATTCAATACAATAATAGTTTGTCTTAAAAAATAAAAAAATAAATTTAATTAATACTCATTGGATAAATTAATTTAGATAAAATTCCCTGTCCAAGTAAATCATGTATAATGTTTTAAAAATAAATAGAAGTATTGAAAAGTTTATTAAAAAAATAATTACTCTTTAAAAATCTAAAATTATAAGTATTTAAAAATTAATTATTTAACTTCACAACCAACAATTGACATGTAAAGATCAATCCATGGTTTGGAGAGAGTTTCCAAGAGTTGAAGAAGAGGATGACCAATGCTCCAATACTGATAATAACTAACACATGAAAACTTGTTGAGGTTTATTTAAGGTTGGGGTGTGTGTTGATACAAGAGAAAAGGTGGCGACTTATGTCTTTATAATGTTGAAGGGTTGTGAAAAGAATCATCATATTCATTCCTTGACCTTGTAGCTCTGGTATTCACCTTAAAACAATGGAGGCATTATCTTTATGGGGCTTAATTTAAGGTGTTCAATGACCATAAGAGTTGAAGCATATGTTTGATAAAAAATAGTTGAATAGGAGGGAGAAGGGGTGGATGGAGTTTCTTAAGGATTTTGACTTGGAGTACTATACCTCAAACATGAGCCTGAGCCTTTGGGTGAGCCAAGGCTTTGTTGAACGAGTATACCACTAAGGGTTTCTCGTTGAGCAAGGGAACAATTCGTGGAGTAAGTTTGAGTTTGAAGGAATAACATATCTCATAATAGTTGGATGAATTGTGTGGTTCTGGACAAGAAACCATGGGTTTGAGGAAAGGAATTGCTAAGCATTATGAATTGAGTGAGGTTGATTATAGTTAGGGTCATTTATGTCATAAATCTATTGGGTTTGAAACTATTTTCTTCTTATGTGTGGATATGTTGTATGAATATGGTCACTTTTAAGGGGATTTGCCACATTGTTTAGTGTTAGGGTATGTAATTGAGTCGAGATCCCAATGTGAAGTCATCCTAACTCTACTAAACTTACAGATTTGTAGAGAATGAAGTTTAGGTGATGAGAGTTAAAGGAGATTTCTAATTTACAAGATTGAAAGGAAATAGTGACGTGACCTAGAGGATTGATAAGAACTAACCTTGTCATGGTTAGGCCAAGTGGAGCCATGGTTATTATTATGATATAATCTATCGTGATATCATATGACAAGTGTAGGAATTTATGAGTATTTGACTCAATACATGTGCATTATGAATTTTGAGTCTAAAATATACTCATGTTTTAATAAATTTGATATTGAGGTTGAATTTTATGATTATATATGCTTAAATGCTTGTTTTGCTGAGTTGCTTAAGAATATGAATTTTTAAAATTTCACTAACTTACCCTTTTCTTTGTTAGTTGTGGTTTTTTCTCCTACTAATAATCGTATGATGTGCATGACCAGAGGATGGTACAGGTGGTAATGGCTCACAATAGTAGGAATATGAAAGGAAATAATTGATAACTCCTTATATGTATAGTGTCACACATATATATTGCAATGTATAGGTCCCCATGATGGAGTTTGAACTCTTTTTTTCTCTTTTGAATAATTAGTTATATCCAAGAGAAAGAGAGAGAAAGAGAGAGAGAGGGGATGGTGTTAATTATATATGTTTTTTCTCTTTTAACAATCCTAATTATCACAATCATACTATTAATTATATAATTACATAATAGATAATAAGCATAAACAAACATATAAGTACATAAGATATATTTACATACCTCCATTAGAAAACATACTTAAATCTTCAAAAAATATAATTGTCCATCAACTAGGAGGATATATACAATACAAAAATTATATACATGCAACACATACTCTTTAAACAAAATATCAATAATCTCATTGTTGCATTTATCTCCTACATGCATTAGTAGGTGGACAAACTATAACTAAACTAGAAGATAGAGTATGCTATTGAAATTATAATATACCACATACATTAAATCATCACATACAATATAATATACTTATCTCATCTCTTTACATATACAATTCTCATCATCAGAACTAGTCAATATCACACAATTAAAACCAAATGTCTAATGCCCACACTAGCATCAAACAAACAACACCCCAAACTGGCTCAGCCCATGAGGCTTTCATAACTTAGACATATACTTTTTGTAGACACGTGTCTTGTGTTCAGAGCTTTTGCATTTGTCACAGTGTTTCATAGATTCAGAGATTATGCATATGTCACACTATCTCCTGGTCCCTTAGAGCAATAAACTAGGGCCAATGTCCCCTTTAAGTATGACATACTATCTTCTGCTCTCTGGAAGCAATAAACTAGGACCAAGGTCCCCCTTAAGTAGGAGAGGGTAAATTCCATAAAATATGTGTGGTTCGATCATGTTTCTTATCGAAGCACTATATTATATGAACATCTTTTAACTCTCACAACTAGATATCTTCTTCTATGTGAGTTGGAGTCTAGGAGAGTCGGGATAATCTCATCAAATCACCATTCAATACACCTTACACTTAACTCAGTAAAGTAAAGTACTTCCTCCCTGAAAGTCATTATACCCTCACAATTCATACATCACATTTCTCATATCAAACAATCCACCATACACACACACACACACATGTGTGTGTGTGTATCTATATATAATCTAAAGTCTATTAGTTCACTTATAATTTATGAAAAGGAGTTACTCGCACTTAGCGTGTCCCTTTTCCTGCCTAATGAATGTAAAACAGAGGCTCCTTGAAACTTAAGTTCCAATTCACACCCAACAGCATGGCCTCTTTGCTCAACATCCCCTTTGAGCACTCAGTGACATCTAGTTGGTGCCTAATGCCTTAGACATTTGGAGCTATCTAATGGTGTACAGTAGTACTTAACTGACGCTCATCGCCTTTGACATCTAAAGCTCATTGGAATTTAATTTTTCTTTTGGCGCCTAGTAGTGTTGAGGTCTCACCTAGTGCCATTACAAACTTTTAGAATTTAATATACATACCAAATTGTTCTTTTTTTTGTCTAAATGAGTTAATTTTACTCTTCTCTAGCATCCAAATAGGTATAATTTAACTCAAAATGTTCATAGATAATATTAATTAACCAATTTAGATACATTATAACTTACATCCCCTAACTTACACAATTCAAAAAAATATATTCATCAAAACTCAGCAATTTAAAATGTCAACACATTAAATCAAGCATTACAACTAATCTCTTGTCATCTAGACAATAATCACAATTTATCATATAAAATACTATTATAATTTACTAGTCTCCCTTAATGGAATTGTGAACTATTAACACAAAAAGCTTTACTGCCTCTAAAAACCTTTACTCATGTAGGATCCAATATCTACACATAAAATCTTAGATAAAAGATCTTATCACACCCTTACAATCCTAAATGAACAAAGATTCATCTTGAGATCTACATGGAAGCCCAACAATCACCATATGTAGTAGATTCACCAAAAAGACTCAAAAGAAGGACAAAAGATGAACTTACTCTATTTAATATTATGATCATTTAGGATTGTAGTACTCTTTGACAGGACTGCTACGACGTACTCTGATCATCAAACAAATGAGCAAATTGGTTTGAAACTTAGAGAGAAGTTAGAGGAAGAAAAATAAAAAGTTTTAAAATGATCTTTATAAAATAAAACTCGATTAACTAACTTTTCTATTTATAAGCTTGACTTTTATTAATAAAATAATTAAGCTCCATTTTTAAAGACCATGTCTACTCTAAATAATCTTTTAGGTCCTTACATGTAACATTCCATTTAATAGTAAAACAACAATGTAAAGAAATCCATAATTAATAAAGCAAAATAGATAAAATTCACAAACCAATATAGTATACTTATACAATTATCCAAAAGGATTATAACTATACAAACATAAGAAGGTACTTAAGGTTTGAACCACTAATGTCAAAACTATACATAGATCCCAATCAACTATCCCAAGCCTCAAGCTGAAGGCTCTTCAACGTCCACTGATGCATCAATGCCTGCATCATCCTCTGCTCTCACCACATTGGTGATCATAGCAAAAGAAATGAAACACAACACAAGACAACCAAGAAAACAAACAGGGTAAGCTAACTGAAAAAATGATACAGATAAATTTTAAACATTTCACAAGTGTATAAGTTTCATGCCGAATATAAAACACAATCACTCAACATAATCATATTCCTAATCAAACTCTTATACACTTGACATTATTCAGATAAGTGCACTTAAGTCAAACTTTTAAAGCCAAACACTTATTGTGATATAAACTGTTCTACCGAGCTACCACACACAAGGTTAATCCATGTTACAGTTATAAGAATAATGAAACCATCCTTATGAAAAGACCTTCTGCTATTCTTACCATCTAACCATTTTCCTATACACGAGTATGAATAGCCAGTAGAGTTCAGGATAGCCTCACAAAAATGGAACAATCTTAACATTAAGGCACACCCTAGTGAAAACACATCATCAATGGGATTTTCTCTTCGGAAAATATCTTACAATAGCTCAAAACATACCTTTGTTTCATAATATAAACCAATCATTTACCTTACTTCACAATTACACAATGTTCAAAGAAAGAAAAATAATCAAACAATAGAAACAAGCAAAACAGGGCACCTAACACTCAACACGGCGCTCAACGCCATTTGCCTCACAAAAACTGGCACTCAGCGCCTTGGAGTCAAATCACTCAAAGACCTAGTTATCACTTGTGCTCAACGCCACCTGCATGCCACTCAACACTGATCAATTCACAAAAATGTGGCGCTAAGTGGTGAAACTTGTCGTTCAACGCCATATCAGATAACAACAAATGCATTTTGTGGTTTTTGGGTAATCTAGACCTGTTTCATTGTTCAAATTAGTACTCCTCTTTTAAAATATAGTAGTTGGTGCCCTCAATGACTCAAATTCATTTTCTCCCAATTACCACAAAATCAAAAAAAAAAAAATACAATAGTTGATCAAACAATCCAAAATACTAAAATCATCCATATCAGTAAGATTCATCAACATGCAAAACATTAGATTTATCAAACTAACGTACATAAAAAACCAATAGCTTTCCTTACCTGGTGAAATTGCTCGACCGACTCTAACAACAGCAAAACCATAGAAATACTACATAGATGATTAGATCATACCTTCATAATCATTGATCAACAGATGACCAAAAAGAAGACCTAAAGGACATATGCGACCTCAAAGAAAGATGCATGCAAAGAAGAACAAAAAAATTAATTGGCTAGACTTGGAGATCTTGCCACGAGGATCACACAGTTAGAATTTGTAGAGAGAAGGAAAAAGGTTCTAGAGAACTGATTTTTAGAAAGATAAAATGTTTTAAAGTAATGAATTTCGTTTATGAAATTTCTATTGATACTAAAATATTTATTAAAATAATCGAGTTCCATTATTTTAAACATAATAACAATTCTAAAATATCATTTTGTAGCCCTTTACGTTACACATTTCAAAATAATTTCGTTTAAGAAACTCGTTATTATTTTTTCATTTATATTTGTTATCATATTTATATTTTTAATTTACTTTCATGTTTACAAATTGTTGGAAACATGCAACGGAATTATTAACGCTTAGACAAAAACCAAGAGGAGGGTGAATTGGGTTCTTAATAAAAATTGTGCTTTTAAAATTTTTTCCTTTTAATATCAAAGTTCAATTAAAATTCTTTCATTTATTTTAATAAACACAATAAAATAAAGAGAGTAGAGAAGAGAAAATTGCACAAAGTATTTATACTGGTTCAGATCAAAAGATCCTACGTCCAATTGTTAATCTCTCAAAAACGAGATTAACTAAATCACTAAAATAAACCAAATAAATCAATGATAAGAAAGATTAGGTTTAGAAAACACCTCTCTTGAATCACACAAGAGATGAAGACACCACCCTTGAAATCCACAAGGGATTAAAACGCCTTCCTTGAATCACACAAGGAATGAACACCTCCTTTGAATCACACAAAGATGACTGACTTCTCCTAGCAACAACAGCAAGAACCAATCACTCAAGATCCCACTTGATGAAAGTTATCGCTCTACCCACACTAGGTTTTCAAAGCCTTCCCACAAAGAGTTCTCAAGTACTCTGACTTCTCTAACTTCTGTATTTTTCAAATGAAAGCCTACCACTTTATTTATAGAAGCCTATTTAGAAATTAGGTTAAGAATATGAAAAGTTAAGTCATAACTATCATAGATAATCGATTATCATAAGTGATAATCGATTAGCACAAGAACTTTTCTAAAACATTTTTCTCGTTGTGATAATCTATTATCAACCAAGATAATCTATTATCAGTAGGTGATAATCAATACTGATAATCGATTATCACAGAGGCTTTTCGTAAAAATCAGTTTTAACTAAGATAATTGATTATCACTAAGAATAATCGATTATTCCAATGAATTTTGCAAATAAATAAAATTATCTTGGTGTTATACTGCTTGGGTTTTGCCTTTTTGACTATTGACATACTAATTTAACTATTTTAAATAACATACACATATTACAAGACCTAAACAACTAAATCCCCAAGTTTTCAATGCATCTCTTGAATCGAAGCATTCTTTTAAGTATTCAAGAGTTTTTCATGTATCATTATTAAGTCTTTCGTACTTTTTCATAAGTCATCATCATGAAAACTCCTTGTTGAAAGAAGATGTTCATCTTTTTCTTTTTGTCAATACAAATAAATGATATCATATCATAATTAAAAGGTACAAAATAAATTTATTATTTTATTTTATGAATATAATTATAATGAACTATGCAATAATTAAACCATAAAAATATACTTTAAAAACTGTGTTTATGTATCTAACTAGGTGCTAATTAATTCAAAATACAGATTTATTATGTTAGTAAATTCTTAATTATTTAACCTTTTAACTTTTTTAATAAATTAAAGTTCTCAAATGTCATTAAGTTTATTTACATCATACATGTATGCCTATTCCTTAAATGAAGCCATTTTGATATTTGCTTGTGCTCTATCATGAGCTAGTAATAACTAAAGTTGCAAATATCAAATATAGATATGCTCAAAACATATACATATCATTATTTTAAGAATGGCTGTAAGGCTCTTTGTAAGTTTTAAATTAATATATTAATTTATTAAAATAATATAAATAATTTCTAATATAGTTTTAGTTATTTTTAAATAATAAATGTTTATCAAGCATTTTAGTGATTCTATTTAACTTTTAAAAGTTGTATTATTATTTTTACTAGTAGAAGTCATTTATTTAAACTAATTAATCTAATTAGTATTAATATAATTTTATTTTAATTATTTTTAGACAAATAATTTTTATTTAAACTAATTTTATATTGAGTTTTTTAAAAAAAGGTATAATTATAGATTTGGTACCCAACTTTTTCGTTAAGTTCAATTTAGTACCCAAACTTTTGGTTTGTTCAATTTAGTACCTTGGTCCTGTTATGTTGGAGTTAACACCGTGTCCGTACAGGACATGTGTCAAGCCATTAAATTTTAATTTTTTTAAATTCTTTTTTTAAAAAAAAAATTTCAAAAAAAAAATTATTATTTTTTTCAAAAAATTTAAAAACTGCCACGTGTTAGTTTATCATTGTGTCACGTGGCAGCTTACAATCATGACACGTGGCAGTGTAATAGTTGTTTTCAATTTAGTACCCAATTTTTTAAAATGATTCAATTTCGTCATCTCCCATATGAGACAAAATTAATAAATAAGCTTAATTACAACCTATATATACATGTTACACTAACTTTTACTAATATATACATCAAATCATTTCACCTAAATACTTAAATTATTTTATTTTTTACATTTTAACCTTTGTAATTTTTTACACATGAGAATATTTAGGTGTAGTGATTTGATGTATAAATTCAAAAAAATTATTTTAACATGTATATATAAGTTATAATTAAACTTAGTTACTAATTTGGTTTCAATTTGGAAAGGACGAAATTGGATCATTTTAAAAAATTGGGTACTAAATTGAACTAAAAATTTAAATTGGGGTACTAAATTAAAAACAATTTTTACCACTGTCATGTGTCATAATTATAAGTTGTCACGTGGCACGATAATAAACTGACACGTGACAGTTTTAAATTTTTTTGAAAAAAAAAATAATTTTTTTATAAAAAAAAATTAAAAAATAAAAATTTCATGGTTTGACACGTGTCCTGTACGTACACGGTGTTAACTTCAACCTAACGGAGAGGACCAAATTGAATCTCTTTAGAAAATTGGGATACTAAATTGAACAAACCAAAAATTTGGATACCAAATTGAACTTAACAAAAAAGTTGAGGTGCCAAATCAGTAATTATACCTAAAAAAAATTATTGCATGTATTTTTTCATAATGTAACATAATGAAACGTTTCTTACTTTAGCTTATAATATTAATTTTTTTTCTTTGAATTATAAAACAATTAATAAGTAAAATAGTTAAAATAAAAATTTAATATGTTGAAACTGCTCTCAACCATCTTGTTTATAAACACCCGTAATAACTTATTAAAATATGTTAACGATAACGAAAATATATATTAAATAATAAAAATTAATGAAAAATTAAATAAATTAGGAGCTAGTTAAAGTAATTTGTAATTATAAAATATATTTAAATCAAACTAGACTATAGATAAACTGGTTTTCAATTGACAACATACTGTTGATCAATTAATTCTTAATTTATAAACTATTAGGACATAAACTAACTTGTTAAAATGTGTTTGATATAACTGATCAATTAGTTACTAGACGTAAAATAATGTATTAAAGCATAATGTCATAAATTTTATTATATAAATAAAAATCATGTTTTTTATAGAAATAATTTTTTCTGTAATTATATTTTTAAATTTTTTAAATAATCAAATTAATATTGAGTTTTTAGATTTTTATTTTTCAAAGTTATATGATTTTATATTTAAATGTTTTTTAAAGTTAAATATATTTTTATCTCAAAAATATTATATTTTATTTTTAAATTAAATTATAGAGTATTTAATTTCTACATATTATAAATACTTTATAAATTAAATTATAAAATGTTTTATAATAATTTATATATATATATATATATATATATATATATATATAATCTATCAATTTAAACTAATGTTACAAGTTCACACCTCACCTAAGCATCATTAATGAAAAATTAATTTCTGATTTTGTAACTGTTACACCTGTTTAACTTAAACATTTAAAAACTAAAAATAACTCAATAAAATTAAAAAAATTACAATAATTAGTTTTCTTGAAATAAAGTTCAAAACGTGTAATAACGGATAAAAAAATTTAAGAATAATAAAAGATATTAAATATAAGTAATATTGGCTTCTTCTTTTTCATTATTTATCATCTATTATGTTTCAATATATTTTCTACACTTTTAACTTTTTTTGGCAATTGAGTTATGTTTTTAGATTTTAAACACTCGAATAGAAAGATAAAATTTCAATAAAAAATAATTTTAAGTCTTTATAAAGAATTATATCTAAAACTGTGTTTGATAAGATAAAGTTTGTAGTTAATAAACTCCGAATTTAGAAATTATAAGTTAATTTATTAGATTGAAGATGTTTATTAAACATATTAATATATTAATTGATAAATATAAACTGACATAAAATAAAATAGTATAATAGTATATATAAAATTTATGTTTTTAAAATAAAAACATATTATTACATAATTATGATTTCATTTTTTTTCAAATAATGATATTTTTATTAAAGTTTTTAAAATCTACACATTTTTTATTAGAATAAATAATTTTATTTAATGCGTTAATATTAATTACTATTGATTAAATTAAATTTTTATTTATTTTCAAAGACTTAAGTTTGTATTTTTCAATTTAAATAACTATTATATAACTTTTATATAATATCATGTAATTAGATATTGATTAAATTATTTTAAGGAGAAAGTTAATCCATGTCCTTAGGACACTAGTTAAGACTTAATTAATAAGTGTAAAGTTCATGGTTAAGTGTGTCATCAAATTAATTTTGATCTCAATAGTTATTAATGTAATTTTGCTTTATTTAAAGGATAAAAATATTCATAAGTGCTATAATAATTGATAAAAAAGTAATGTTAATGTAATTGTTTTGGTTTAAAGGAATATAGTACAATTACTATACATCTGATATATTGTCTGTTTTGGAATGTGTGCTATGTCACGATTTTGTCTCCAAACGGAGTGTGGAAGGAGAAAAAAATATTTAAACAATCTTAGACCTCGATTTCTAAGCGATGTGAAACTATTGAGTGTGGTAGGAACATAATTCTCTTGTCTAAGTTTAAGGAGAATGAGTGAATCATCCCCAATGAAGGACCTAAGGGACAAATAGTTCAGTTATTGACCCCACATGGGTGTCAATGTTCTGATCCCATGTCTGATGACAAAATCAATGTCAATTACCATATATTCGAGGTATTGTTCGTTTTGGATGTGTGATCCATCACGGTTTTGTCACTAAAAGACATTTCAAAGGGTGTAAGGAGAGAAGGGTATCTAAATCGCTTCAGGACTCTACTTCTAAGCGATACAATATTTTAAGAATGAAAATGACTAATGCAATATCATATTAAATAATATAAAAATTATTAAATAATATTGTTACATAATTAAAAATAAAATAAAAAGTTAAACTTTTTGATGATTATTATTTAATTATTTTAAGTACAACTAGCTTAAAATTATTTTATTATTTAATTATTTTTTAACTTTTTTTGTGTGCATAAAATAAATTATAAATGACAGTTGTATAATCCTTATGAGTATTTTTGTTCTCTAAATAAAATAAATCAATATTAATGATTATTTAAGTTAAGATATATTTGATGTCACAATTAATTATGAATTTTTGTAAGATTCAATTAATTATTCTTAATAATTGTCTGGTTAACAAGACTCTTATGACCCTCTTAATAAAAAATGTTAACCAATATCTTAAAAATACTTGGTTAAGATATAATTAATGATCATCAACATTATTTTTATATTGAAAATTGAAATAATTATTTTCATTGGTTAAAATAATATAAATTAACATAATATATTTCTTAGAGACAAAAATATCTTTTAAAATTTTTAAGCAACATATCTTCAATGAATGAAGTCCCACATTCATATTTAATTTTTTTTTTAACTTTTTAGATGTTTAACAATATTTTTTTATTAATTTAATTTTTTTACGTTTAATTATATTTTAATTTTTAACAACATTAAAATTAAGTTATTTAATTATCTTTTAACTTTTTATATGTGTATATTAAATAAAATATTAAATATAATTGTATAATATTTATGGATATTTTGTCTTTTAACTAGTAAAACTACATTAATAATTACTAGCGTAACACAGGTGCTATCGCGTCTGTGTATGCATTTTTTAAATATACGTGATATTATATTAGTAGGTGATAATATTATAATGTTATTAAGTTAATATATATATATATATATATATATATTAAAATTATATTTATTAAAAATAAAGTGAAATATATAAGAACAGATAAAAGAATAACCATTGATAAATAAAGAAGAAGAGAAAAAACAGAGATGGTCAATTTTATAAAAACCTTGTAAAAGTAACTGTTAATTTTTAAAAATTTAATAAATTATTATATTTAAAGGGTAAAATTGATATTTTGAAATGTGTACAAAAAAGAGAAATCCCCTTTATATACTGTTATAGATAAATTAATATAATTAAAATAAATTTTTATTCATATCTTATTTGAAATCTTACAAAAAAAACTATTTTACAAATATAAATTTTAATAAAAAGGAAAAAGTTAAGATTAAAAGACTGTCCAAAAATATCTCAACGGCCAAATACAAATTGTATCTACCCACTACCCCGGTCCACAACAAAAAATTTTAGACTAGTTATTAAACTCTGCGGACTATGACATGCACATGTCTAAAAATAGATCATTTATACATTTTTAAAATAAAATCTAAAATCAATTACAATATATATATATATATATATATATAATATAATATAAATTAAATATAAAATAAATTCTAATTTTAAGTTTTTACGAATAATGGATACCTACAAAGTGTAGTATGATACCGTACCTGAATTGTTTATAAACAGGTGTTAAATTATTTGTTATTCAATTCTTGCGGGTCCATATTTGAAGTATCCACTGACTACCTGTAGTAGATTTTATCCACGAATACCCACTAACACGGGTATTTTTGTCATCCCCAATATGTACTATCATATGCTCCCATATAAAATACAATAATTTTGGGTGGAAACCAAAATTACAAAAATAAAAAAGTGAGCTAACATACAAACATCAAAGTATCAATCATAATATAACAAACCTTGTATAGTCATGTGTCTCACAACACCATATAATACATCGATCATTTCACACAACCACACAAAACATACTATCGTGACAAATAATACAACCACCCATGAACGGAGTGTGAGGAAATTGGGTTGTAGTTTTCACACGTAACTTACCAATACATGTATCACTTCTCATTACTCTAAATAACACATATTCTACAATTTAGTCTCATATAAAATACCACATCACATACAAACAAAAAAACATTAAAAAAAATAATGTAAGCTCCACTTATCTTTTACATTTCACTTTTCCTATCATCCCTTTCAAAATTCAACTTTTAAAACTTCCTCGTTTCTTCCTTCACTTGTTGTCAATTCTAGTAAAACTCTCTTTGAATACCTTTTCCCCTATGTTTATAAGCATACTATTTCTAAGAGAATACAATATTTTCTTCATACTTATTGTTATATAACAAAAATATATATTAATATCTCAAGATATCTAATCGTATATAAAAATATCTAACAATATCTCAAGATATCTTTTAATTTGTAATAATTTGAAAATATCTAAAAATATAAATTAATTTCTAATAATTTTTTTCCAATTCAATAATTATTCATCAAGTCTTATTATTTTAAAAAATCATTAAAATAAAATATTTATTTTAAATTGTAACTGATAAACACTTTCATCGTTTAGTTAAAATATTTAACCATATTTGAATATTTTCCTAATTATCAAAATGCCTGGAATCTCACATTTCCCTCGCCCAAAAAGGTACTTCCTAATTATTAGTCAATTTCTACATTATAAGTTAAAATAAATTCTTAACTTAAAAAGTTTTGAATTAATAAGATAATTTATTAATTATAAATGTTTGGTAACTAGTAAATATAAATAACACAAAATAGCATAGCTACATAAGTTTTATTATATAAATAATAGTTATGTTTTATAGGAAAAAATATATTATGTAATTATAATCTTAATTCTTTTCAACAATAAGTAAATTATTATTGAACTTTTAATACTTTTAATTTGTATTTTAAAATTTGTATTTCTATTTTCTATTGAGAAAGCCATTTTTTTAGATAAGTGAATTCAATGAATATTAATTGCATTTAATTTTTATTTATTTTCATAATTTTACATTTATTTTATTTCTTAGTTTAAAATACTTATATTGCATTTCTTTTTCACAATTTTCATGGGATATAACTTTATTGTAACAAAACATCAATCAGTTTAATTTATAATGTTAAATCTTTTTAAATTTAAATAATTATATATATATATAGATAGATATCTAACAAATAGTAAAATTATTACAAAATTAGAATAATATTCAATATCAGTAATTGAAAAATTAAAAATAGATAATAATAATTATAATAATAATAATAATAATAATAAATGAAGAACTATACAGAAGGATATTAAAATAAAAAAATAAATAAGTAAGAAACTCACAAAAACAAACTCGTTAAAGCAGCACGTAAGTTATTAGTTAAGTGTTAATAAAAATAAACTATTTTAAAATACATTACTAAACGCTTCTACAAAGGTTAAACTAATCAAGTTCAATTTTATAAGTCTCTGAAACGGAAAATTTAATTTCAAAATTAAAAGAAAAAAAAAACTTTCGAAGCAGGGTATCTTGCAAATTACTTTAACTGAGTTGTGTAAACAGATTTTCACATATAATTTCCTGGTGGTGGTGGTCTGAGTCAGTTAAATGGGGTTATCTTGTTCACAAGCAGAGATGTATTACCTCAAACAAGACATCATTGGTTCCTTATCTTTTGCTTGTTGAGAAGGTGTAACAGAATAAACATTTTCCTTTCACTTTGTTCTTGAACCAAAACCATTTAGATTCTAAGATTCCAAAATTGAGCCATTGTTAATTAATTGACATCAGAATCGATCGAAGTTGACGAGGCCCGGTAGGCATTATAATTCTAGTGGCGACGAGTATGGTGGTGTGATGAAGAAGGAAACAGTTTGCAACAGAGTATGTTAAAAGCTTAAGGAGGTGGAAAAATGAAGAAAATTGCGAATGAAGACTTGAATGTAAACTGCATTTTTTAGAAAGACTGGAATGAAATGTTCATCTGAACCAACCGAAACTACCATAATATTCTAAAGCGACATTTTTTTTTCCTACCATCCTACATTCCCATCCACACATAATTGTCTCAAAAGATTGGACCAGCTGCGAGAATCTCTTCTGTCAGATTGTTGTTGCCCTTGCCAATCTTGTGGTTAGTGAAGGTTTCAAAATTGTTCTTGAACAATCCAGCCAGCTTCAGCAGAGTCTCCTTGTACGCCTTTTTGTTTGACCACTGCAATAACAAAGGACTCCAACGTTAGAAAAAGACCGTGTCAAAGGATAGAATAAAAAGGTACATAGGTCTAGGATCACTAACTGTGTTCACTGGGTCCAGGATTTCAGAAGGGACACCCTCCACCTCGGTGGGGATCTCAAGCCCAAAGATTTCAGTCTTCTTGTACTCTGCATCCAGGAGACTTCCGGAGTGAATAGCATCAATGATTTTCCTTGTGTATTGGAGCTTAATACGACTCCCTTGACCATAGCTGCAGTTTGATGTATTCAAAAGCTTGGTGAGTTCTAGATTTCGTAGGGTATAAATTGCAATACTATTTAGGATCAGATAGAAATTCAATTTCAATGCTATAATATAACTACACACCTGCCAGCAGACCAACCAGTGTTAACAAGCCACCCAGTAGCACCATGTTTCTGCATCTTTTCAGCAAGCATTGCTGCATATTTTGTAGGGTGCAGCATAATAAATGCTGCACCAAAACAAGCAGAGAAAGTGGCCTGTGGCTCCTTTATACCGTCCTCTGTACCAGCCACCTGAGGTTGTCGCAAGTAAAACATGGTTAGAAATTAGAGTTACAGAAGAAACAACATGGTAGGAGGAATAGGTAGTTATTTGAAACATTACCAAAGCAGTATATCCGCTGATGAAATGGTACATGGTCTGGGCCAGGTTCAGTTTGCTCACAGGTGGTAGTACACCAAATGCATCACACGCCAAAAGAATGACATTCTTTGGGTGAGGACCAACACAAGGTAACTTTGCATTTGGAATGTACTCAATGGGATAAGCAGCACGAGTATTTTCTGCAGAATAATTGTAATGCAATGAGATTATGTGTTGTAATGGATGATTATAAGATAAATCTACACGCAGCACCCAAAAATCCCCATCAAGTTTTGTCCTCTTGCTTGATTAAAGGCAATAATTTTCATGTTTAATTGTTTATATCTGTCATATGCTTGTCACTTCATTATTCAACTTCTTCCATATCAGTTCCGTGTTTGAGGAGGTTAATTTTAAGAAGTGACCTGGTCTTATATATAATAGGAATAGATGTTGCTTCTCAATTACATCTTGCGAGTCCTATTGCTGTCAGCTATTGCTGTCAACTATCCAGCAAATAATTTAATTGGAGTCAACCTCAAGAAAAAGAGAATATCTTACCGGTAACCGATTTGTCGGAGTAATCAACATCGCGATCATGCTCATCAAACACCACGTTTTCCAACACTGCCAAGCAATCGGAAGAAAAACAAGAGAGTCAAAATGCATTACATATTTAGGAGTGATTAAATTAAAGAAGCGAAAGTGAGTGTGAGATTGATACCTGTACCAAACCTGATTGCATTCCAAATATCAGGCTCCTTCTCCCGGGAGAGATCAATGCATTTGGCATAGCAACCACCTTCAATGTTGGAGACACCATTCTCACCCCAGCAGTGTTCATCATCACCGATCAAGTACCTATTATGGTCGGTAGAAAGAGTGGTCTTTCCAGTACCTAAAGCAAAGGGTATTCATGAGAAAAAGAGGGTAAAAGAGAGATGGAAGTAAGTGTATATAGGTGAGAAGAGAAGCATGGGAGTATGATTGAGGAGGGCTGAGTAAGGGAAGGTAGGGTAGGGTGTGTGGACCCACATTATACCGATGCAACCTTTTTTATGGGGCGATACTATACCTGAGAGTCCAAAGAAGAGAGCAACATCCCCATTTTTGCCCATGTTGCATCCAGAGTGAAGGGAGAGGATTTGACGCTTAGGCATGAGATAATGCATGACACTGAAAAGGCCCTTCTTCATTTCCCCGGCGTATTGTGTGCCGAGGATGACCATTTCCCTCCTAGCAAGATTTAGATCTATGCTAGTGGAGGATGTCATGTAGTGAGTATAACGATTACACGGGAACTGTCCAGCATTGTAAATAGTGAAGTCCGGAGTACCAAAATTCTCCAGCTCTTCAGGAGTGGGACGGATACACCTGTCACCCACCCAGTTATCCAATTGTACACTATACTAAACTCACATGCACTACTACTTCGGGGGAACCTCTTCCTCCATTCAGCAGGGATTATATATTAATTATATCACAATAAATTAAGGCTTTCAACGTTAGGGCACTTATCTGGCGGGCTTATACCTTTTTCTCTGGATGATGGAAGGAAGAACACAGAAACAATTGCAATGCTAAACTATTCTTTAATTTTCACTTACATGTTGTGCATGAACAGTGAATGGTAAGCTCTCGCAGACACAATCCTGACTTTGATTCTGTTCTCCAGGTCCCAATTCAAGAATTGGTCATTCACGAACACCTGTACATCACCAATGTCAATTCTTTAAGCAACAAATCTGTCATTGACTCTTCCACATGCAAATAATACATTCTTATTCGTTGGAATCTCCATCCAGATAAGATCAGACATCATATTTTTAAAAGTATTTTTATTGTTCACACAAGTCTTACAACAAACAAATGGAATGCATAATCTAGTCAGAGCGTGTGAGATGTGTAAAACATGAATTGGGCGACAATCAAGTTTTGTTTATTTCGAACAAACCCCACCTCAATTAGTAACGTGCGGGATTCAATTTTTAAGTTGAGATAACTAAATTACCGTAAACAATTATTCTTTCAAAACAAAATTATCAGAAAAAAAAAATTCTTTTATTGGAAGTTCACATGATACATGTACTGAGAAAAGGGTAAAGCTTTTGCACAGCGTTACCTAATCTAGTTTCGTCCTAACCAAAACCACCCAACCCAACACCATAATCAGCCAAATTGTATACACTGGTGGGGAGATATGCTTTTCTAACGGAAGTAATCAATTATTCACTAACATAAAAGGGAAATGCCCCTCACATCACAGGCTTTGGTGCTCTGTATGCTGAAAGAAAAAGCATATGTGCTTATTCGTTCACCAAGCCTGGGCTGGGTAATGAAACATGATTCAATAACCCGATTCCAAGTAAATAACACAAACACATGAAAACAGTGTCGTGTTATCTAAGGAATCGTGCGAACTTTTCGCCCACTTGGACAAAACGACAACCTAAGCCCAATCCCCACGTCACCTTAAAAGCTAAGATGAGACACATCATGCTTTCTCTAATCACCATGGACCGTTCTTTTAAAATATTACTTAAAAAACATCACCGCGTTTTTCTAATAAAATTTAATCACTGCCTTTGCATATTATCATCCCATCCCACTCTGTCATGTATGTATGGTAATTAAAGAAAGGAGAAATCACCTTGTCCAAGGAGTTCAAGTAATCAACGGCTCTCTCTCTGTTCACCATGAAAGTGTGCTCGTCCATCTCGATGTTAGGGGAACCCCTGTAGAATACAAAATTTGGCAGTTCCGTGCGTCAGAAAGACAAGAAAACATAGCAAAAATAATAACGTGACAGAGATTCATAAGCCGCAAATATAACTCCACATAATAATTGGTAGCTGTTAAAACTTAGCACTCACTTTCCCCACCAAAGCTCATTCTCAGTGAGATCGTCCTTGACGACGCGCTTGTCCCTCGGAGAGCGACCTGTCTTGGCCCCTGAAAGTGTTGCCAATGCCCCCGTGGCAGTGATGAATGATCCTTTCTCATACTTGATCGCTTGCTCGTAAAGTTCTGCACCGAAAAACCAAACCGCGTTGAATAAACTAAATACTATTTCTAAACTCACAAGAATTAATTATCACGGAAACTTTAGTCACATAAATTTCTATTAAACAAGATATTCATGGGATTTTCTCACGTCTATAGCATGAAGAGTGGGCTCAACAACGTTCCTTTCATTAGGAAATTCTTCAAAATTTTGTCGGCCACAAAAACATTGGACTTTTTAATTTATTAAATTTAAGTTAAACAAAAGTTGCCGGCACTATTTGGGAATAATTAGTATTTGAAAGCAGATTGACCATAATTTTTTTATCTGGCACATATATACCCTCACCGATTTTACTAATCAACTTTATTAAAACTTAATTATCTAAAAACGAAAAAAAAATGAATATACATAAAACGTTACGCTTGGCTTGACTAGTTCAAAAACATCGTGAGACGGTGTTGTTCTAATTTGAACTTTTTTTCTTTTCGTACACCGCAAGTACAAAATTGATGATAAAGCATGTAGCTATCAGGGTATATGAGTGACATCAATTAAAAGTGATTATTGAAAAGAGGAACACGACTATGTCCGGTGGTGTAAGTAACATAGGAAGGGGACTATGTGGTCGTAATGATAATGTCAAAAAGAAGAAACTTCACATAAATCATCGTAAAAAGCATCATTGAAAAGGTTAAGAACAGGAAGTACCAGCAGGGGAGAGATTGTAGAGGACATGGGTAAATTTCAAAGCACTGTCGCTGACAGCAATGGTGGGAGTGACATGATGGTGCACGTGAGAAACCTGGGTATCTGCCTTCCTAGCTGGGTCTCCCTTCACCAGTTTCGGTCCGGTTTCTCTGGTCAGTGACGCCAGAGATGCACTGTTTCAACAACAGATCACAACATCATTCACAGTTTTAATTTTAATTTCATATACATACAATAGTTTGCGTCAGCACTTAGATCGGGTCCACTGCAACAAAGTCAATTCAATAAACCATCAAACTCCTGCCCACCGTCTGATTCACCTAACTTTCTTAGTCAAGGCTTTATGTTACACGTGGATCTACTAAAACAACCGGGTCCCACAACCTTTCTCCCCGCATCTATTCTTTATTCTGCCTTAAAACAGATTTTCCGCCGGGCCATGTTCTTTACTATTTGTTTCTCCACAATATTTTATTAATAAAGAAGAATTATTATTATTTCTGAAACAAATTTCGTTACCAAGGAAAACATAAAATACAATATAGATAAATGGATGAAAAAATATATTATAAGTTGTTACAAAAATAAAAAATATTGTAATTAATTAATTTATTAGACGCGGCTTCATAGATATTTTGTATGAGGTTCGGTGAAATAATTTATTAAAGCGGTGCCCAGATTTTCAATCTAAAAACGCTGATTAAACTGTATCAAGTTTTTCTTAAAGAAAGAAAAAGTTAATAGTTACGTAGTAGGAGATACACATAAGAAAATTGTGTACAGATGTACATGAAAAAAAAAATAAAAAAAGGCACAATTTTAATACGAAACTGTCTTTTTTCGTGTTTCGTCTCGCTTATTTCCAGACACCACCAAAGGTTGTAAATGTGGAAAAGAAAAATATTATATATACCTGATGGACTGGAGTTGCTGCTTGTGACGCTCCTCCTCCGAAAGGGTGGCGAACGGAGCCTGAGACCCCGTAACGGGTGTGGTGGGTGCGGACCTCTTCTTCTGCAACGAGTGAAGCTCGTCAATAGTCTGCGCCTTCACGGTGGGAACGCTGTCGTCGTGACAAATCCCGTTATGCTTCTTTTGAGTCTGAATCTTGGTCAGTCCGTTCTTAGCGGTCCCGTTCCCGTTTGCAACGCTGCCATTCCCGTTGGACGCCATCTTAGGCTTTTTTCCCTGCAAAAAATAAAGAAAATAAGGAACAAGATAAAAATAAGGCACAGCAAAGCTTGAGACAGACATGCACGTAGGGTTGAAGATGAAAGATGAGAAATAAAGGAACATTGAATAAGAAGGTGTGAAAAAAGGGAAAGAAGATTGGACCAGAGGTTTGGAGGTTGCAGGTTACACGTAAACGAGAAAGCAAGAACAGAAGGACAATGAAATGCAACAACGTTACGTTGTGAGAGTTAAGGCAGAAGTAGTTGGTAATGGGATGCGAAATGAACAAGACCAGTTGTGCGTTTTATAGGCTTCAGTGGCACCCCATCTTGACCATACTTGAGTGAGTAACCATGGTTTAGGATAACCATGGTTAGATCCTATCCTGGGCACGGTTTCAGCGGTCAAGTGCGGAAAAAGTAAATTTTCTAAATCTAATAATGGAGGAATTGGAGAGATATTAGGTCCCGAGAGGAGATAGCTATCCTCTGCTCCTCCTATCCACACTAGCCAACACTCTCCTCTTCTCTTATTAAATTAAACACGCCTTTTAAATCATGTTTAACGTCCTTCAAATAACATTAATTCTTTTCTTTTACATTAAAAAATATAAATAACTCAGTGTCTTAATACAAATAATAAGATTAGTCATCAATGATAACGGAGAACATATTTTATTTTATAAATATTTAATGGTTATTATAACAATATATATTTATTTGTTTATTTAATAATATCATTATTACTTGATGAAGATTAATTTAATTTAAATTAAAAAATATCTGTGATGAGTTTTTTAGGAGATTTACATGACAGAGAATATCCATAAACCATCGACTCAATTCATCAATAATAATAATACAACAAGGAAATATGTTTATTGCTATATAAAAAATTATTATAAAAGTAAAATAAAATAGACTCAACTCACAATAAAACTTTTATCTCACGAAATATAAAGAAATTATACCTTTTATATATCATTACTATTTCATAAAACATTAAAGCAATTGAAAATTAATCACTAATTTATTATTTGAAATATTATTTGAAAGTAAGTCTATATTATCTATGATAAAATTTATTGTATTGTAAACTAATAAATGTAAAATGAAATATAATTATATAGTTATACGATTTTTATTATATAAATAAAATTTGTTTTAAAAAAATACATTATTATGCTTTATTATTTTAATGTTTTTAAAATAATTAAATTTTTATTTTTTAGTTTTAAAAAAATTATATGTTTTTTATTCAAGCAAATTATTTTATTTTAATCAGTTTATGTGATGAATATTGATTAAACTTATATTTTATAAATTTATGTTTTAAAAAATACATTATTATGTTTTATTATTTTAATGTTTTAAAAATAATTAAATTATCATTTTTGTAGTTTTAAAAAAATTACATGTTTTTATTAGAGCAAATTGTTTTATTGTAATAAGTTTATGTGATGAATATTAATTAAACTTATATTTTATAAATTTAAAATTTGTATGCTTAATTTTTTATTTAGAATTTTTATTTTGTATAATTTTAATTCTGTGGAATAAAATACTTATTACATTAATTTGAATTTTATATTTTTTATGTGGAACAAATAATCTCATCTCATAAATTAATAGTCTCCAGTTAATTTATTAATTTGACTAAATACTTTGTAAATTTTATTATTAATTGATAAACTATGAGAAACAATTAATGTAAAAGTTTATAAATTTGCTATAATAATTTTCAGTGAAAGACAATAAAAATACAAACACACCTAAAAATTGCATATAACGTTTATTCAGTATTAATATGTGATTAGCACCACAAATTTAGTGTAAGGAAATGGAATAAAAATTCAATAATATTTTGAGATCCAATTTTTTTTTTACTCATTACTTTTTATTTTTATTTTACAAATAACATTTTTTTAATGATCATTTGAAAAATTGTCTTGAAGTAGAAAGACACAATTGCATAACGTGTTTAAAGATGGGATACTTTGCGGACAACTTCATCTAAATCTGATGTGGCACCACGTTTGCGCAATTGCTACCTACCATCACTAGGTTAGCCAGGATGTGCATCCCATGATTCCTGTAATATGCAAAATTCATCAACATTTTCTTTTTCACGTCTATTTAAATATAATTTAATCATTTTTATTTAGAACACCCAGTTCTCACAATGTACTATTAACACTCTTATAATATATATAATAAAAAAAATTACTTTGCGCCACATAATTCTGTTAATTGTTTCTAGTCCTATCAGTTATTAAATTATAAGCAGTATAAAATAGTTAAGTCTCTTATAGATATAGTTGTTTGCATAAATTATTATTATTATTATTATTAAAATATAAAATTTATAAATGAGTACTATTTTTAAAATCTGAAGATTATATATTACAAAGAACTTGAAAGATGTTTCAAGTGAATAATCTCAACAATGAGGTTGAGGGTACATAGAAAGAAATGATTATATATATTTATAAATTTTTTCTTTAAAGCGTGTGTGGTAAATGTTTGGTAAATGTTTAACATCGACATAACTATTAAATGGGTTATTAACTAATTTAATTTGAAAGAAAATAAATGATCATATAAATAATCGTTTTCTTAAAATTACTTACTCTCATATCTATATATACCCAATTAATGGAGTTAATAAAATGAATGATGAATGTGTAATATTATAGAAGTATATAAGTAATTAAGATAATTTATGTAACTATCAAAAGAAATGTGATGAATGTCAATAATGCAAATATAATTTACTCTTATTTAACTACTGTAGTAAACTTACTTGCTACCAAATTTCACACAAAAGTTTATATTTAGTTTAAGGATTAATATCAATATTTCTAGTTGTTAGTTGTTGTTTTTTATTGTGAACGGAAGTTTTAAATAAATTAATATGTAGTTAGTGATGTTCTTATAACGTAAGAACACTAGTGCCATTTATTATAAACTTATTAAAGTTTAAATTATTTTTTTTCTTAAAAAATATATTCATCTGACAACACACGTTATACCAATAAAAGTTAAACGACTAATTAGATGAAAGAATAGCAAGACATACACATCAATCTTAAATATATTCTAACTCAACAAAAAATATTCAAAGAGTCTAATACCTTGTAAAATCCAACTTAAACACAATGACTTCACCAACACTTGCCTCATAAGAGTCGACGTTAACAACAGGTATTTATTGTAGTGATTGAATTAGCTAAAATCAAGCTTACAAGTTACAATATTCTTTTCATTTTTTTTTACACAAATCTAAATCTCCATTTTATTCCAAGTTCCTGTAATGGCAGAGATTCGTTTAGTGTTCTAATATTATTTAAAACAAAACATTGGATGTGTATTTTACAGAGTTATTAACCAAGTCACAAAATTAAGAATATAATCTCCAAAAACAAGAAAATGTCAATGTCATTTATTATAAACCTAACATCCACATAAAAAGTGATATTAACCCAAAGAAAAAATTAACTAGCCAAAATTTTTTCAGGAATTGAAAACTGACATTTGATAAAGATTGAGTGTGTTGTTTTGTATCAAATTCTCCAAAAGTGGGATAAAAATATCAATTAATATGTTTTTAAATCATCGTTATATATATTTTCATATTAATGAACTGATTCGAGATTTATAATTATTTAAAAAAGAAAAAGTAATTTTATTCCAGTTTTAGCAAAACGGCGAGTTTCATCCCTCATCCTTTGTGCTGTTCTACCAGATGAGGTAACACGACAAGCTGACAGAATCTACCTTTTTTCAGAATTCAGTCCTCATTTTTGTCCATATATTCTGAATTCAGCGTTTTTTTTTTCAGATTCTCACTATAGTTAAAAAAATATTTCAAGTTATTCCACCCAGGATATTATTTTCCCAATAAATTACTGCCACGTACTTTTTGTTCGGTCCTTTTTCCATGCATGATAGTTACAAGTCATTCCCCGCATCTTCACATATGTTATTCTATTTAAATCTATGAACAACTAAAATTAAATATCAAATGTGCATTATAGTCTATAAATTAATGAATAAGTGAACTCAAAATAATGTATAAAGTAATTATTAATGTGTAAAATTAAAACATTGATGTAATTTACTAAACTTTATTGATTTAATTATTAACTTACAATTAATTAAAACACGTATATATTAATTTTTGTTATATAGTTTAAGTAAAAAATACACACCATTTAAGTTAATTTAACATCGTCACAAAAATAAAGTGTCACGGTCTATATATCACTCATCCTCACCTATATGTAGAAGAAAATATTATTAGACAAATAAAATAATGAACGTCTTGATAAATAAAATTTAAGACTTATATTATTTAACAAGACACTAGACTAATCAAATAATGACCAAGTTAAATGAGTTTTTATACAGCCAATGTTAGGCATCAGTTTTAAGACTTATATTATTTAATAAGTCGCGTATAAATTTAATTTAATAGAAAATATATGTTACAAATTATAAAATATGCTAGGAAGAAAATATTAATTATATATATATATATATATAAACATATTATTTAATTAATATAAATCTGATAATCATATTATGTATTGAGCAATATTTGGTTCAAAATTTACTTAAAGATACAATAAAGTTCATTAAAAATATTTTTACAATTATATCTTAAATATTTTAGGAAAGTGTTTCAAAATCCTCTGCTCACATATTATAACAAAATTCTATATAATTTTGAATTCAAATATAGCAAGTCACGTGAAATGTCACAAAAAGTTTAATAGCAATTTTCTTGGTAATACATTAACATCACACTTTTTTATATATAAATACATGCAATATTTGGTTATAATCACAATCAGTGTTTAATATAATATTAACATACGTTTAAATACTTTAATTTGAATTAGTACCGAGAGAAAAACATCATGAGAATCATCAAATTTGGTTGTTAATGGTTAGGAAAGGTGAGTTAAGGATATAATATAGAATATAACAAGAAAATGGGAAGAAAAAAGAGAAGAAAGAGATAAGTTAAGAAAGTGTTGAGTGGGAGATTCGGTAATTTGAAACTGAACTTTGAAAGCAGGTGAAAACCGGGGAAGGGAATATGTGGTAGAGGGCGCGTCTTGAGCAGTGTTGTGTTGTGAACTGCTCTGCTCTGTTCTTATTTTCTTTGGTTCTGCGTCTGCCTCTGATTTCGCCATTCACCGTTCTCTTCGTGATGTTGATGCATCAAATCAACACGTTACAGTGCATTGGGGTTGGTAACGTATCACAATAATTTGTTCCATTTAGGGGAGGTATATATACACACGCGTATTTCTGGATCTATCTTCTTGGAACAATAGACGAGGTGAAAGACTTCAACATTCATTGTTTGCTCTTCCTTTTCATTTTTCTTAATCGGTGTAAAGTGTTAATGTTAACATTTACCTAACTTTTAGTACCTAAGAAAACTTTAATTAAGTTTTTTTTTATTTAATCCATTTCTGATCATTTATTTGGTCAATAAGGAAAGAAATAGAAGTAATTTTGATAAAGATATGGGTAAATAGTGAATACAAATTAAAGTACAGGTACAATCACTGTTTTTCATTTTTGTCTTTATCCTAATAAATATATCACTGTTTAATTTTTCAGTCACCTCTTTTCCAACCAATCGGACTGTCAGAGGGAATGACCAAATATATGTGTGTGGACACACAGAATGAACCGAAAGATTTTAATAATTTTAGTAGTGAAGAATCACATGTTTTATATTAAAGTTTCATTGGAAATGACGGAAACTGGAAACTGAAGTAGAATTTGTATGAGATGTAACTTATCCTTATCGTCAAATTCTATACGTTTAACTATTTATGTTACAAGTGTAACATATGTGGGACATATTTTTTTACGAGGGTTACATATATTTTGTGTGTCAATTAATATTGAAATTTTAATATATTTTGCTCTCAAGTTAAAAAAAAAATGGATATAACTTTTTAAATTCAATTATTTTAAATTTTGTTAACATTGTTAAAAAATAGATATGTCTAATATCTTAACCACAAAGGAATTGAATTAATTAATGACTTTTATCTGGTTTAAGATGAATCTTGAATAAATCTTTAGGTTTTAAAGCTCAATTAATCAATGTCACAGTTGTGGGTTAATGGACTGTTTAAATCAATCAATCAATCAAGAAAGATTATGAGAGAGAAGAAAGAAGCAAGACACACAATTTATACTGGTTCGATTCAAGGCGAATCTACATCCAGTCTTCTCCTAAGTAACACACTTAGGAGGATTCCACTA
>Ga0099823_1000339_pt1 | contig 29269 bp, 16 predicted proteins | sample CowpearedBW_FD_76831 | JGI IMG/M metagenome (GOLD analysis project Ga0099823, IMG submission 76831) | Root nodule microbial communities of legume samples collected from California, USA - Cow pea red BW | ecosystem: Host-associated > Plants > Roots > Nodule | place: USA: California | collected...
TATGAAAAATATAAATGTAAATGCACAACATAAATCCAATAATCGCAAACATTTACCTTCCTTGATACACCCTCTTCTTCTTCTGCCATAGGTAGCCAAAATCTCCTACTGGGGTAAACAGTTATATAACGAATTCCAATTAATAAACAACAAACACCACAACCAAACAATATTTCGCGATTAAACAAAAATACACAATTTAAAAAGCAATCAACAATTACTTGGATTACAGGAAGAAAGGGCAATGCAAAACGCTCGTCAAGTTGGACAGAAAATGGAGCTTGCACCTGGATCGTGCTCAGCCCGCCAGAGAGACAGGACAATCGCTCGAAATTGGGTGTCAATGGAGTGTGCAAGTGAGCCTGACCAATGAACAACGTTGAGATTGGGTCAAAAATTAGATTAGGTTATCCAATTGGGAAATTGGGACTGTTCCAGGGGTTCCGGCATTGACCAAGGAAGAAGAAAGCTGCGGTTTCTAGGGTTAGGGTTTCTCGAACAAAGGGGTTTTGGGGTTACGACAATGACGCCGGAACGGGGTTCGGGTGCGGGAGGGTATTTCTGGAGCGTTAATGGATTTCAAGTGGTGGAGCAAAACTGTGTGTGCTGCGACAAGGTTTATGGACAGCAGCGGTTGCGGGATGACGTCCACCAGAGGTGTGTGGCTGTGCGGGACGATGGTTGTGGGATGCCGGTTAAGTCTCTGTGTTGTGCGAGGAAGGGAAATGGAGCGGTGGAGCGGTGCACGATAGTCGTTTTCAAAAAAGAAAACTGTTTGCGCTGGTGTCAGACGGCGCGAGAGAGGGAGAGGGATAGGGAGAGGGTTAGGGTTTCTGGCTGGGAGGGGTTTTGGGGTTTCTGGACCGGTAGTTGGGACCACGTGGAGAAGAGGTGTGTGTGGTTCGGAAGGGGTTATTTGGGGCTGTGTGTGTGCGGGCACAAGGCCAGGCAGAGGGGTCTGTGTGTGTGCGGGAAGAAGGCGCGCAGAGGGGTTTGTGTTTGAGGGCGCTTTGGAGAAATGGAGAAGCGGTGGAGCGGTGGAGAGGTGCGGTGGAGCAGTGAAAGAGTTTTGAAAAAATAAAAAACAAATGCGCGGTCTGGTGTTGGGGAAATTTGGAGAAGGCTGTGACCACACGCGCGTGTGCGGAGAATGACGTTCCCTTCTGCCAATTTAATTTTTCAATTAAAAAAAAAAAATTAAATCTACTTTCTGTTGCCACGTAAGGTGGTCATGAAAGTGGTCAAAATGGGGTGTCATTCTATCATTATTCGTTAACTTATTGTTTGCTTTGATGATTATGCCTTTTCTTGGCAACGCTTTTTCTTTTGTAAAAATAATTTAACATTACATATATGTTTATCTTTTAGCTAAAAGGATATACTTACATGCAGAGTGAACATATAAAATGTAGAGTCCTTCATTTTATAAGACATATTTAAACAAACTTCTTCAAAAAAGTTTCAAAAAGATAAAAACTAATGAAACAAAAATTCAGACCTTCACATGCGTATCTACACATGTAGAAAGTGTCTTGGTTTTCCCATGGATTCCATTGATGTCAACTTCAGCATATGCAAAGCCATACAAAATACAAACAAAGTGTCTGCGTTGTTTTCCTGGCCTATTTCCTTCCTTTGCATGGTCCATGCGCTATGATAGATGGCCATGCTTTCCTATTGGTATGTAGTTTCTTGTAAAGATGACACCAACAAGGTTGAATTTGTCCACTTTAACCACGACATGGTTATGCTTGGCCACCCTTTATGCACCATAATGCATCATGTTCTTTTTGTTTCCCTTTGAGGATGGCACAAATCCTGTCCTCATCGCCACGTGCATCACTGCATAAACACCACATTCAACTAAATTTGTAGAGTTAGTGATTTTCTTTGGCTATTACCTTCTTTTATTGGGTAATCATGCTACTAAGTATCTGCATATTTCGATTGCATGGGTTTCAACCTATTCATTTAAGATGCTGAAACCTTATGGATGAATAATTCACTTTATATTTTTATATATATGATCATTACAAATAAAAACACGCACAATAATATTGCTACAGCAATTGCATCTCCAAGGTGAACCACAATTTGAAACCTTACTTGGTCGATAACAAACTTCTGCTCTGAAGCCATTCATTCACATACATAGATCAATCACCATGTTCCATTTCTTTTGGATTGTCCCTTCCACATTACATCATAAGCACCATTCTCATCCTCGTGATCAAAATAGAGACAAAGAAAAGAGCCAAATTTTTAACATATCTTTCTTCTATCAGGTGTAAATCACAAGAGGTATCTTGTCCTTGGTCGTGTCTTCCAGTGACACATAAAAATCTCAACACTATTCTACTTCTGGGTGACAAGACACCATTTAAGGTTTTATAATTGTAGCTAGCATAACATTTCACCAAACACGTACAAGGAAATTTTATTCATTCATCTTCATTCTGCACTGATTGACACTTTGCCGATGAGTTGAACCTACGTGGCTATGATTTCCACATTTCAAATACTGATGATAAGGACCCCTTATCCCATTCTATCAACTAACTCATTGTTCTTTTCCTTCTCTTAGTTAGCACTCACATTATGTTTTCTAATATAGCTATAAGCATCAGAATTTTGCACTTAAACTTGACAAAAATGAACTGTTTTCTTAAAAAGTAAATAATTGTCCAAAATAAGTCTTGTGGGTTCTATATATGCACCATGTTTTGGACCCTTATGTTTTACTTTCCTATTTTAGATTACATAAAACGTGTTACGTTCCGTCCTATTTTGCATATACGTAACAGTTGTAACAAAGTTAATTAGATTTGACATAGAAAAGATTATGAAAAGATTATCAATTATGGGTGTAAAGGAATTTTATTTGCTCAATTTCTTTAAGCATATCTGCAATGAGTAAAAGGCGTGTGTATATATATGACGAATGTGCAGTGAAATGATTAGATTGAATACACTGATTATGAAGATTGTGAAAGTACTCGTGATTTTGTGTAACTAACTGCTAAGATGAAGCCAAGCACATGACTACATACTACGTGTGCAGGGGCTAGCTTGCTTTACGCGGTATATGGGACCTCCCTGCGTATATGCTTGTTCAGTTATTTTCAAATTTAGTTTTGCCACTTTGTGAAATTGAATAGAGTTCAAACAAATTACCCATATGAGTTCTTGGTCGCTTATGCTTAATATTTGGGACCACTTTCATGTGCCAACTTGCAGCGATGGCTCACTCCCTTTTCTATCTTCACAATCTGAAATTCGCTACACATATAGTTAGTTACCTTGTGGTTTAACAAATTTTGGCTACAATGGTTATGGTTCTTAACATAAGCTATATATGCTTGTTCTTGTTACATACCCATTTCCTTGAGCATTTTTAGTGGGTTATAAATGCTAAATGGCATGGCAATAAGCTAGGAAAAGGCTTCATTATAATAATGTATGTGACCATGTTGGAATTTGGATTCTCGGTTGGTTTCTTTGTGCTGCTCCTCTATTGTATTTTCATAATACACTGATTATCACTAATTTTGAAGTTTTAAAATATATTAAAAAGGATATTTAAAATACTAACATGTATTTTTAAAGTTCAGCAGAAAACAACACCAAAAAAACCAGTAGAAAATTTGAACTCCACCATGTTGTGTATATTTAAAGTTGATAGATTTAGTTGCACATTAAATATTTGATTTGATGGGTCTACGAGGAGAGATTTATTTGGGAAACACAACTCTTATATAAGACTCAAATCGAAATAAGTATATGATTGTTGATCTTTTTATCTCTATTTAATTTGATACTTGGACTCATTTAAATTTTTAACATATTTTAGTAAAAGATTGATTTTGAAAATGTGATTTACATCGAAACTGATGTTTGAATTGAAACAATTTAGGTTGCTTTAGCATTAGATAAAACGTTTTACCCCAAGTTTTACTTTCACTTTAAAAATTTGATTTGAACCCAAAACTGACTCTGAATATTGAAACAATTCGGGTAGTTTTTGCAGTTGATAAAAAGTTTTGCACCAAGATCAAGATTAAGAGCTAGGTTGCTTATAATATAAAATTATTTAAACACAAATCATATATTTAGTTTCGTACTAAAAATTTGATTACAGGTAGAAAAATAATTTTGAATTGAAACATATTTTGGTGAATTCTTTTATCCTAAATAAAAAGAAGAAAATCATACCAAATTCCACTTTTAACCTGCTTTTCTTTAAAAAATAATAATCAATTCTATTAACACTTATTCAAACACACATCATAGATAATTATAACTTGATTCTCATTTAGGTGGATTGCACTAAACACTTAAAAAGTGTTTATCCCTTCCCTCCAAAACGCAAATTCAGTGGGTATGAAAGGTTGTGCACGCGTGAAATTAAATGACGTTCATTAAATGCTCAATAAGCCAATTGACACACGTCAACGATTCTAATATCTGTACCATCACTCTGGTTGAATAAGGTTAATAGTATTCAACTACAACAACAACAAAAATCAGTTAAAACAGTACTTGAAACAAATGGCAGTTAATATAGAGAATCACTCACAAGTCAAAACCTAGAGAACAGTAAAAATAACAGAGTGAATTTTAGCGAATAAGCTTCTTCTCATTAGTAATCGAACGAAAACATAGAAAATGCAAAAATTTTGCACCTTTGAGCACAAGCACTCACGAAAACTCTTAGCATTGAAAGAAGGATTGTGGGAGTAATGAGGAATTGAAGTTTTCTTAGCAGTAACTCAGAGGAGATAAACTCATGTCTACTAGAATTCAAGTTACAGTGTGCTATAATTCAACATTATTGAGCATGATATATCATCTATGACAAACACATCTGTAGTGGTATAGGCTATTAATTGGGTCATTTCCCTCTACTGGCACTTGCTCAGCTCTGCATTTATACTTACAACCTCTACACTCATTGTACGTACAAGTTGGTGCAGTGGATCCAATCATCAGTCTCCTAGAAATCCTCATTTTCCATGTCTCATTGCCATCCTAAGATTCCACATATTCAATGCAAGAATTATGATGCAAATGGAAAATCAACCAAGAAATTCAAAAGGGTAACTCACCTCCAAACTTGGCTCTCTTTGGGGTTCAGAAGATTGAGGTAACAACTCTTCTGTTTTTATTCCTGCATCAGTAGTGACAAGTTTAGGATACACCAAAAGCACATTCTCTTGAAACTTGTGGCAATAAAGTTCATGAACATGAACATGAAGAAACTAAGCCAGCCTGGATTGCTTATTACTCTTCGAAGTTCAATACAATACACACAACAAGAATTAAAACTGAGAAAAGTGAAATGAAATTGTACATGAAGAAAAAAAACTATTAATGGAAGTAGTAGAATGAGAAGAAGCAAGATAAAAATATAGAGAATGTAGTAGAAAGCAGGTGAGTGATGAAAAATGAAAAACTGATGCAGAAGAGTGTGACAAGACTTATGACCTTGCGTGAATTTAGCTGCAAGAATTAAGGTGAAGAGTAGGAAGAGTACATCAGGTAGTTTGGTGTCTCCCATTGTGGCGTTTTGGTGTTGTAATAATAAGTGTGAAGGGGATATGAGTGATGATGGTGATATGAAGGGATAAATGAAATGAAAATGAGTTTGTTGAAAAAAGATAAAGATGGATGGGAAGAGATAGATAAATGTGTTTGTGGTGATTTAATGACCATAAGAGATAGACTAGCAAATTGTGCAATGAGACAGAGGAGCATGATCAAGAGGTACAAAAATGCTACGCACAATGGCTAACTCATGGTGGAATTCTAGACCCAACCAGAATTACAAGAGTGCCCATATCCTAGTTAACCTGGCCATAGTGAAGATAGTGAAAGGTTTGACCTTTTGCGGAGGTAAAACTGGTGTTTCCATGCAAAGAATCATTTGGAATGGCTACCGCAATGTAAAGACATGTTCACTACCCAACATGCATCAGGGTTCTGTCTTTTGGATGTGCCTTCAGATTCCAAGGAAAAGATCTTCAATAAATGTACAAAATCATATGGATGACAATTCTTTTAAACTTCAGACTCTCATTTAATGTGGTCGATAGGGGTGTGTTGTGTGTGTAAGTTGGCGTTCTCATCTTTTCAACATTAAAAATCAATGCTCAATTCTCAATAAACCAACACTCATTAAGGTTGCATCAAATGCTAGTGTTTTCTTAGGAAATGATGGTTATCAATTTTTGTTGTTACATCTTAATTTTGTGTACTGCTTACCAGAAGTTTGAAGAAACTTCTTAGTTTTACTAGTTACAGTAAAAGAGGTATAAGGAGGAGGCCAAGTACAATTTGGAGACTCGTAGCTTCAAATCAAATTACAGCCTAAAATGATCCCTTGCACCTATTAGTTTTACAGGACAAAAGTATCAACCGTTTCTCAGTCTCTTTTCACTGTGGATTACAACTTTTTCTAGGATATTCATGGAAATTTCTGTAATAAAAGGTTGTAAAATCATTATCAATTGGAGTCGTTTTCAAGTTTGTGTTCTAAACAATCCACACTAGAAAATGTGGACAGTTATCCACGTGTTTCTTAACACCTTAGATTAAAATGCACAACGTTGAGTTGTTGGCTTGTTGCACTGAATTTTGGATGAGCAAGAAACCAACGAATCTAAAGTCAAAAGAAGATTTTTTTCCCATGTATTTTAATCTTATAAAATATTACTTGATCGAAATGGAGATTGTTTAACTCTTTTTTTATCAACAAAAAAGAAATATATTTAACAGAGCATTTTAACCTTTTATAATTTATATACAAATGTTGTTTATCTAGTAAACTAAAACTATCTAGAAACTTCTGGAACTATCCTACAAAGTAAGAGGTTTCCTTGCTTACCAATCTCGAGCCAACCAATATAATGTTTACTGATCCAAGATCAACACCATTGTTTAGAAAAAGATTGGATAAATTACAAAAAAGAACTTAGATACAATGGTCTCGTTGTCATAAAAGTCCTTATAGAGTAGTTGTGCTAGTGTTTCTGCTTTGATTTCCTTCCTAGCCCAAAGGAGTAGACATCCGATATTATGCATATTTCTTGTCTTTTGTTGTTAGGCTTCTAGCGTCTCCCTGAGACTATACTCCCTTCCTGCCTAGAAAAACTCTTATTTTTCTAGAGAAATAGCCTCGAGCTTCTTGTAGTACTTCCATGTACGCTTAAACGGTTTCTAACAAAATAAGATGAAGTCAATAGTTACTGCACAAAAAAGGATTGTCCAAAAATGTATGGAATAGCATGATTATCCTAAAAGCTTTGTTGGCTAACAAGAGCCAAGATGTTTGTCCCTTTTATAGAAAATTTAAGCATCGGACTGGACATTGATACCAATCTGAATATGAGAAAGCAACATTGATTCGTTTGTGTTTTATCCATAGCCATGCATTCAATTGTACCATACAAAATATTTCTTCTACATTTACCTTCCTTTGCCTAAATATCACCATATTCCTATGATTCCAGATTGCCCAAAGTATTGCTACCCACATTGTCTTCCAAATTTTGTTTTGTTTCCCATTAAGTTACAAAAGAGGAAAATGTTGGAAATGGGTTTTATGTTGGTTGTGATTCATTGAGCATACACCCACCACTTATCATACATTTCTTGTACCTTCTAAGCTATTTTACAACTAAAAAGTAAGTGTATAACTCTTTCATCTTGCTCTTTACACATCTCACAAAAGTTGTTACCTAGCTGAATTCCTCTATGCAATCACTTATCCTTTGTTGGTATCTTTTCCATCAACACTTTCCAATTGGGTAGAGCCTTTACACTCCAATATGGTGTAAACAACGTATTATTTTCCCCACCGAGGTTGTCTTGCATGATTCTATACGTTAAGCTATCTGAAAATACTCCTTCCTCATCATGTTTCCAAAACCACGAGTCCTAACTTTTTTTTTTTTAAATGTTGACCAATTATTAGTTGGTTAAGTTGTTGCTCTTAGTCTATCTCTCATCCATGTTAAGTGTCATACCCATCTACTTTCTCTCTATTCACCGACTTCTCCAATAACCATTTCCTTACAATTTGAGATTGAGTAAAGTTTTGGAAACATAAGATACAGTGGGGTATCCCCTGCCAAATTATCTTCCCAAAATTTGACTTTATTCCTTACCCCCACTCTCTAACCCACACTATTGTTGAACCAGTTATCTTGCACCCCTTCCCCACATGTACTACATGTAAGACGCGAGAAAATTTAAAATAAAGAGAATCCTATGAGAAAAATTAATAGCTTGATTAAGATTGTTAATTTGTTAAATTAGTTATTTTAATTTAATTATGACATATTGAATAATTATTTGGGTGATTGAAGTTATTATTTTATTTATTTAAATTATCAATATTATATAAAATATGGAACATACATGTTTATAAATATGTAGTGTGAATTTTATAATGAGATAACGAGTGGCATAATAAAAGGGCCATGCTAATGCCATGGGAAAGAAAGGATATGGCAACCCTTGGCATTAAAAAAATAGAAAAGGTGAGCTAACTCCCAAAATGAATAATTAAAGAGATTTTAATTCAAAATTCAATCAGGTTGAATATCATCTGATTATTTTTTTATCAACTCCTAGAAACCAAGTGTTGGGTTTTAAGTATGAAAGGACGAAAATAAAATAGTGAGATTACTTAACCTAACAGGAAAAACCACAAAAGGAAGGACGTTTAGGGCAAACCCTCAACCCTCTAGGTAAAGTAAAGGTTAGAGAGAAACCGTGAAGAGTGAAGGTTGGATCTTAAAGAAAAAACATAGGTTGAAAGCAGCTCAACAGGTAGGGGAAGCCAACTTTTTGTGTTTATTTTCTTATATGTATAACAACTGCATATGTGTTTTCGTTTTATTTAATGCACAGTGTCATTGTTGAATCTTTGTTAGTTGGGTGTAGTTTTGTATGTGATGTATGGGTTTATGAAGTTATAGTTTTTGGTTGTTTGTTGGTTTCCTAATCCTTTTCAATGCTTGTATACCTTCGTCCATGTTGGTACGAGATGCATAACTTTTCATTCAAGACGTTGGGTTCATGCATTGGTTTGAGTTGTGTCGGTATTTTTTTCTTAGTTTCAAAAATTGGTTTATATCTCGTAGCAGCGGTTTCGTTTCTATAGGAGTTGTTTGCTTTCACAAATATTATACATCATTTTCGAATTCCCTTTTCGTCCATAAGGAATCATAGCATGGTGCACTATAATATTTAAGGCGACAACGTATTGATTTTTTTTATTAGTCTAGCCATATTAGTGTTGTTTAGTTGTCCCAATTTGTTAATGCATGTAATGTTGTGATGGAGTTTAACCCTCTTAACCTCTTTTGTTATGGTTTTAGTTTCATGCATTGTTGAGTTGGATGCTTTCCTTTGCTAAAAAAAAGGAACCAACTTATGGGTAATTGCATGCGTATAGGAATTATGTGGTGGCTAGTGTTTTCCTTACCTTGGGCCTTTTGAAATCAATAGCATGCATATAAGATTTTTGGTTGTTGTTGCATGTTGTAGTAGAGTGCACAATTTCCTTTTACTTAATTCTTTCTCTTTCTTTTTGTAATTTGACTTTAGCATGGTTGTGAGCCCGCTTTTGTCTTTCTTTTTGTTTTATGTCACTTTTTGTTTGATGGGCAGATAATTAGAAACCACATGTGAATTAGTTTTCCTTAACCATGCTTTTGGATGCAGACGTAGAATTCTTTTTGGTTCGTTTTAGCTTAGCCTTATAAGGTACAATTTTATCGTGTTCTTCTGACTATTGCACAAGTTTCTTTTCATTCATTTGCCATATATATATTATATTGTATTGGAAGAAAAGTAACATGGTCTTTCTTGTGTGGGGCCGAAGTGAATTAAATGCATGTTTCTTGTAATTTTGTGGTAGCTCTTCTTGTTTCACGTGAGCATAGCAAAGCTATGTGTGGCCTTTGTGTTATTTCGGTGCCACTTTTGATGATGCTTGGTTTTCATATAAGTGATGCATAACTTATGGTCTTCCTTTACTTGTATCTTCATGTAATGCAACATGGTTTTGTCTTTTTATTTCTCGCTTGTGATAATAATGTGGTAGATTGCATGGTTCTTTATATTCCACTTGGGGTTTAGATGCAGGTTCGTGCAACATTGGGTTAACATGTGTGGGATTATTTATTTTGGGTGCAACCTCAAGGTTGAATAGTTGGATTGTTTATGCATTTACTTTAGTTAAGGGACACATGTTTTAAACTGGTTTGCGTGGGTATAGAATATAATGATAGGGGGTGGTATTGAGCCTTTAATTTTCAGTAGAAGAAATAATGTGTGCATGGGTAACTAAAGTATGGTTTCTGGAAAAAAACCCAAGTTTGGTTGTTATTCCAATGTTTAAGTATTTTACATGGATGTGAGGTTGGGTATTAATTACAATGTCTTATTTTCCTAAATTTTGATTATATATCATTATGTATGGTTAGCTTACCCCCTATTGTTTGTGTTGTGTGTTTATTGTGTGTGCGATGACTGTATAACGTGTGTGTTATATAGGGGCAAATGATATTGCAAATGATTATGGCGTGGAGTAGATTGACGAGAAAAAAAGGGTGAACTTAGGATTTATGTTCATTTTTATTAAGTTGTTAAATTACGTATTAAAGACGGTGTAATTTATTTTCAATGTTGTTGTTATTTAAAAACTTTAGACAATGGATGTTTGAACTACGTTTTTTTAATAGATTATATTATGAATTTTTACTAAGTTCATTTTATCGATAATCGTTTCCGCTAAAATTGCTCATTTTATAACTTTACGTGACATCCAAAAATTGGGATGTTACACTACATATATCTCTCCACCACCAAGATCCTACCTTGTCTGCACTACTGACTTGTAAGTTCATCCATGAGTCATACTTAGATTCCAACACATCCTTCCATAATCCCTCTTTTTCCACTCCCAGTCTCTATTTTCATTTTGCCAACAAAGCTTTATTAAATTTTGCAATATCTCATAAACTCAACCCTCCTTCATACTTTGGTTTACACAAATCTTTCCATTTAATCCAGGCTATCTTCCTCTCCTCAAAACCCCAACCCCAAAGGAACTTTCTTTATATTTCGGTTCTCTTTTTGCATATGTTCTTTGGCACTTTAAAGAAAGAGAAGTATAATAAAGGTAAGAAGGATATGATCGACTTAATTAGGCAAACACGATCGACAAAAGATAGTAGTTTTCCTTTCCACTTTGATAGCTTATTCGTAATTGTTCTCACTATATATTGCCAAAAAAGTTTTTTTCTTGGATTATCACCTATTGGCATATTGAGGTATTTGAATGGGATTTTCATTTCCAGAGAATTGTTCCATTTCTTCCCTCTCTATCCCCTTCCTGCCAATTATAGTTTTATGGAAGTTTACCCTTAGACTTGACACCTCTTCAAAACATCTCAAAATAGTTTTAATTACCTTGATATTTTCCAAGCTTGGTTCACATAGGAATAATGTGTCATCTATAAACTGTAATAAATTTATCATGATTCCTTTGCTCCCTACCTTAACACCTTTGTATAGGTTTTTTTGAATAGCTTGGCTCACCATTCTTGCTAGCCCCTCCGCTACGATTAGAAATAGGAAAGGAGATATTGGATCCCCTTGTCTAAAACCTATTTTTGGTTGGAATTCCTTGGTAGGACTGCCATTCACCAATACCAACAATGTAGGTGATTCCATATAAGTTTTTACCCATCCAATCCATTTGCTAAAGAAGCCTAGTCTACCCATCATATAATACAAAAATTGCCAGCTCACTAAGTCAAAGGCTTTCCTAAAATCAACCTTAACTACTATTGCCCTGTTCTTTTTCCTCCTTATTTCGTTCACTAGTTCATTTGCTATGAGTATACTATCTAACATTCCTCTTCCCTTGATAAAAGTCGATTGTGAGAAATCTATGACTTTTGGAAACACCCTCTTCAACCTATTCGCTAACACCTTGGAAATGATCTTGTACGCAACCAACCAAAGAAATAGGTCTAAACTCCTCCAAACCTATTGGGTTTTCTGTTTTAGGTACTAAAGCTATGAAGGATGTATTGCAACCTTTAGGTTTTCCCCAACCCTTTAAAACCAATTTATTGCCCGAGTTATGTCTTGCTTTATAGTTGTTCAATTACTTTTAATAAAATGAAAGTTAAAACCATCCGGCCTAGGGCTTTTATCACTCCCACATCGGTTGATTACCTCTTTTATTTCATCTCCCACTACAAAAAATGATGTAAGTTACGATGGCGTTTTTTTGTTAAATACGGCGTTTTGAACCGTCATAATTTAGGCCAGTGGCGATTTCAAAACTCGTCGTACATGTTGTCGCCACAAAGTAAATTATGGCGATTTGTAATAAACTGCCGTACCAACCACCATTTTATGCATTGTATAAAATGACATTTTGTAGATGTAAATAACGACAGTTAAAACTGTCGCAATTTTCTCACTGAAAGCACAATCTCAATGTAAATTGTGGTACCTTGAAATGCCATTATTTCATTATATTTTGATATTTTCAACTATCGTAATTTGAAAACAATATATCATTTATAATTATTGACATACATTTATGGTTTTATAATATAGGTTAAAATACCTTTTTGGTCCTAATTTTCGTCAAGTTTTGTTAAATAAGTCATAATTTTGGTTTTGTGTTCAAATAGGTCATAATTTTCATCAATTTTGTTCAATTGGGTCCTTTTTTGCTAATACCGTTTAAATCATTAACGACAATGAACAATGACTACCACGTGTCACTTCGTGGTTTTGTTGAATTTTTTTAAATTTTTTTTAAATTTTAAATTTTTTTAAAATTTATTTTAAATGTCCACATGTCAAACCAACAACGTGTCACGTGTCAAAGTCAATGTTTTATATTCAATTTGGTCCCTATATTTGTTATTTTTGTTCAATTTAGTTCTATTTTTTGTTAATATGAACAAAATTGGTCCCTCTCCAAATTGGAACCAAATTTAATTTTTATATTAAAATTCACATCATTATAACTTTGGGACCTATTTGAACACAAAACCAAAATTAGGACTTATTTGACAAAACTTGACGAAAATTGGGACCAAAAAGGTATTTTAACCTATAATATAATAAACCTATTCAATAATAAATACAAAAAATATAAATTATAAAAGTACACAAAAAATTAGTGAAAATTAATTTTATAGATGATTTTAGATAACAAAGTATTTTCATCATTTGATCACAATTACATATCAATGTAAATATCCAAAAAAAGAAAAGAAAATACACATGTCACTATCCAAAATAAAGACAACACACATATCAAGACATTTTCAATATCAAAATAGCAATTTGTCTTGCTTGCTCCACTTGATCCTACTTTGTCATTTGTAGATGGCACATCGCTTCCAATATCTGGTACCTACAATAAAAAACACATATAAGTAATGTTTTATTGAAAAAAATAAGAAAGAAATAAAACAACTTTAAGTCATTTACTTAAGTAAATTATACCTCATTAATTGAGGGACGTGGCAAACTTACAATAGAAGCTAGGGATTCTGGAACATCTTCTTTAGAAGCAATGTAGGCAAGCAATGCTTGCATTTGGCTTTTCATAGTTGCAAGCTCATTTTCTATCCTCACAAACTTGTCATTTGTATTTGAAGAAGTTCCACTAGATGAAGCAAAATTCATACCACTTAATCTTGTACTAGACTATTTAAATACAAGGGTAGTTCAGGCTAGATTTAACATTAAGGTAAGTTTATTGGTATGTTGCAAATTAATACTTAGTATCAGGGACTTTTTACAAACATAAATTTAACAATACAATGATATATAATGTAACAACTTACATATTTTTGCAACTCCTCTATAGCGTGACGGATCAAATTATTTGGCTAAAAGTAGGATATATTTTATCTTTCTGTGAGGCTACAGTTGCATTACATGTTTAGTTTATCTATGCATCAGTGTTGACCTCATGGACTCCATTAAACTATTTGTTATGTAATTATTCTCTGTTTTAATAATATTCTAGTTGATCTGTCCTTAATCATGATATTTTCTATTGACTTGATACAGAAAATGAAGATCTAAGTAAAATTTTAGATTGCCAAAAATTTTAATCATATAACAAATATTGGTTGAAGGCCAATAATAAAGAGAGAGAAAGAGAAAGAGAGATTTTGAGTGTGCTGACTATTTAATTATATTACCATTTTTTTTTGAAAAAAATATTTTAATCCAAAACACGAAGAACATAAGAATATTTAATTAATAGAGTAAGATAGAGAGTGAGAAGTAAATTATATATATTAATAATAACTAAAAAATTATTGCAATAATAAAAAACAAAAGTTAAATGAAAAAATAAGGATGCATTGAGTTTGTGTATGTTTATTCAACTTCATTTTTCTCCTTTTGGCTGTTAGATGAAATTATTAGATTAAATTAATTTATAGTTAGGTTTAGGAAGAATCTGCAAAATAATCTTGTGTCTATCAATTAGTATCAATCACTTTCGAAAGAAAAAAAATAATGAGGCCCCTCCCCTTTGCCATACCATGTCAAACAATTCATAAGAATTTAATCAAAATCATCTTTATCATATTGATGTAAACTATACACATTATAAGTTCACATTGTAATAAAGAAATGGGTCCACTATTGAAAAATTTAATTATACCATGTTGTAAACATTCCCAAGTTAATAAAAAAGAAAAACTAATTTATTTTCTTTATACCATTTTATTTTTTGTTGTCAATTATAACATTTGATTCTTAATTATTTAAGGAAACATAACTTATAATATTTAATGAGACTCCTCAACTTGCAATGAAATACTTTCTAGGTAATAAATGAAAAAAGTTATTATAAATATAACTAGCTGTTAAAAGTGAAGACAAACCTCTCCCTAACAACACTTCTAGACAAAACTCCTCCATGTGCACGATTTATAGTCCTATTGTTTCTTGGTAGCCTTGACCTCTTGTATTCTGTAAGCCTCAAATGTGGAATCTGCAATTATCAGACAAAATTTATAATTCAGAGCTAAAAGGTTATTCAATTTAATCAAAACACAAGAAACATAACATTCTTCTACAATACAAAAAACACCTAGTAATCCAATGCTTAGATATATACTTAAATAGAATAATCACTTAGAAGAATCATACATCGTACATAACAGTCTATGTCATATATCCACAGAATGCCAACAAACTAAACTAAGACTAAACCACACATCATTCCACAATTTCATCAACCAAATTACAATAAAAAAATATTCATCACAAGCCAATCTTACAAGGTTTCAAACACCCTAAAACATTCATAACCTTGTTCATAGGCTTGGAAGGTAAAACATAATAAACATGAAATTCTTATATAAATAAATTTAAAGCAATAAAGAACATAAACCCATCTCCCAGAACATTTAATACCTATCACATTACAATAACAATAAATTTGAACTATCTTATTCCAATTAAACAAAAATAAAAACTCAAACTATGATCAAGCAGAAGTTCCACCCTTCTCCCCTATATGCACTAATGCCCTTTCAATTAAACATTATTAGAAAAACATTCATTGTTGTAGTGAGCAGATTAAAGTATTAAACTCACAATTTTTAAGAATTTAGTTTTTTCTGTTAGAAAACTTTGAATTATTCGGAAAAAAAAGTTAATGGACAGAAAAAAAAATTGTGAATATGTTCTTTTAAACCATGAGTAAAGTAAAACATGTTAAGGAAGATGAACTATGAAGCCTTCCACAAGTTCCATTCTTATTAGTGGAACTTCCAACGTCTATTGCACAATGCTGAAAATAAAGTTTGAATCTATAATAATATTGATAATAAAGTTTATTTGGTTGAGAAAAGAAAAACATTTGATAAGGTTTAAATGTTGTCTAAGGAGAACATTCATATTTTAAATGTCTGTGGTAAGTCCAATGAAAGTTGTAACTGAATCAATTCGAAATCTTGGCTGAATTTTTTAAGGTTATTTAAGCTGAAGTTTGTTTACATTTTGAATATTCATTCATCACTTTCATATGATCATAACAATAAATGATTTCTTATCTTAGAAAAAAAGTGAAGGCTTAAATATACATTTGGTCCCTATTTTCGTCAAAATTATTTAATTTGGTCCCTATTTTTGTTGTGTGGTCAATTTGGTCCTCATTTTTGTAAAATTGCATTTAATGGAGTCCTTTTAGCAAACAATATTAAAATTGTTAACGACATAGTGACAACGTAGAATTATTTGGGGTACGTGTCAAATTTTTGCAGTGACGTTGGCATTGTGTTCTTTGTTATGGTTGTTGTAGGTTTAAAAGTAAATGAAATCCAATTGGGGAAGAAATTAGGGTTTGTAGGAACTTTATGGCCAGCAAGAACGTGTGCACAATCCAGTTGGTGAGTTTGAATTCATGTTTGTGAGGTATGTCTCTTCACCATTCGTCTTCCTCCTCTTGCTGTAATAGTTGGGGGCAGCCAAGTTGCAGTGGTTCTCATATTTGTGGTTCCAAGGGTATGGGTTTAACCCCCATTTGCAAATGTGGAGAACTTGAAGTGGTTCGAGTGACAAGAACTTCAAAGAATAATGGTAGACAAGTTTTAGGTTGTTCTAAGTACAAGGTTAGTTTGATGTGCCTTAAAAAACTCATTGTCATGAAGAGTTATATGATAAAAGGGATGGTATTATAGCCTAACAAAGGATGAAGATTTCTGAACTAGAGACTTCAGTGAGGGTTATGAAGAAAATGATCCAATTTTTCTTAGGATTAGTTATTGATATTGTTGTAATCTTTATAGTAATGGTGCCAGTAATGTTAAAAAATCAATGTGTTTAGGTTAGGATGTTGTTTTTTGGATGTTGACCAAGTTATGAATGTTAAAAAACCAATCGCTGGTTTTGCTTTGTAATTTATGAATGAAGTTATGATATTATTTTTTTGTGTTCTGGATGAAGTAGTGTTAAGCATTCTTTATTTTGTTCTGGATGCATGAATATGAATCTTTATCTTCGTTTAAGTTGTTCAATTCGGTCCCAACTCTAGTTTAAAAATGTTCAATTAAGTCCCTAATTTTGTTTAAATTGTTCAATTTGGTCCCTATTTTAAGTTAAATATGTTCAATGCAGTCCCTATTTTTGTGAATTTTTGTGTAATGCAGTCCATAATTTTATAAGACAACCCGACAATCAGAAGTGCAAAATATAATTGAGTCCATATTTTGGTAAGACAACCTGCCAAGCACAAAAGCACAAATTCCAATCACAACTCCAATATTGGAGACCAATATTCATTTAAGTACAATGAAAACTTGTTTACTCAAGCAATTCAGATGTTAAAAAAAATTCAAGTGCTGGACAAAAGAACTGAATAAAATAGAGTACCAAATATTACAAAATTACACCAAAAGAGGCCTAAATACATTTCACACAAAAATGTGGTCTCCGAAGTAGGCCTAATTAAAACACACAAAAGGGTCTTCAAGTTGGTCTTCGAATTTGCAGTTTCTGCCTTGTGCCTGGTTGCCCAGTCTATATTGAGACTTCCTGTGGTTGCTCAATAGGTTGTATTGATTGTGTGAACTGTTGGATTGATGGTGGTGGTGGTTCTGTTGGTTGACTTGATTGTTGAGGGACTTGTGGACAATTACTTCTGTTATGTCCCACTTCACGACAGACCCTACATTTCTTATGATGGCCACCTTTCCTCAATTCTGTATCATTTTTCTTTAATTCCCACTGTTCCAATCTCTTCTTTTTATTTGGCCTCCCAAGTAATCTCCTTTTTAGGGGGTTGCACATCATTATAAGATGTCCTCTCCAAGAGCAGTTGCCCATTGACTGGATAGATTATGGAGTGATATGTTTCTTCATATGTGCAAATTCCGAACCATTGTGGTATGAACTCTTCTACATTCAAATTTAAGAACCTCATTGCAGCAAGTGCATGACAACAAGGAATACCACTAAGCATCCATTTCCTGCACGTGCATTCTTGTGTGTCAATGTTGACTTTGTACTTTTCCCCAATAACTAAAATGTGCCTGACTTCAAAAATCTTTTCTTTTGACCAACTATCAAAGTGCAAAAAGTTAGCAATAAGGATGAAAATGATTATGTGTGTGAAAGAGACTATTTACATACCTTGGAATCCAGTTCTTTGTTAAGGCTAATTTTTCTCGCAGTCTACTTTTAATCTTTGGGCAGATTGAACCTTTAAAAGCTTTCACCTTCTTTCAGTTTTTGGCACACCTTTTCATTAAATAAATTTTGATGTCCTCTAGCATTGATATAATTGGTTTAGTCCTCGCATCAATAATGAAATTGTTGAAAGCTTCTCTCATGTTGTTTACTAGACTGTCACAGATGGCTTGATTTGTAAACCTAGATCTGGACCAAAATATGAAAATGAATGTGTCACACAAAGGTTAACATCATCATAATGTATAATATTATTGTGAATATGAAGAATAAAAAAAAAACCTTGGTGGAATGGATATGAGGTATTTGTAAGCCTTAAGATTGACTTCTTTGATATTTCTCATCTCTCTTTCCCAAGCTTGGGGATATGTACTTGCAGTAGCCCACCACATTAAATTCTTTAATTTCTTCCCAGCAAATTTTTTCCTAAAATTGGCGTACAAATGCCGCATGCAGAATCTTTATTTTGCTCCAAGTAACAACTCTTGTATAACAGGCATAAGTCCCTGTCATAAGCCAAAATGAAATAAATAAATTCATGACCATAGTGGAAACACTTTAAAATATTGATTAAATCATTACTGATATTTACCTTTTGTTGGTCTGACATGAAGGTGATGAATTGACATACTTCTAGCCTACCTAGGTCTTCAATAAATAACTCTATAAACTAAGTCCATGTCTCTTTGTTCTCCACTTCAACAAGTGCATAGCATAGTGGCAGCATTTGGTCATTACCATCTCGACCAACAGCAGTTAATAACTCACCCCCATACCTTCCTTTCAAAAAGCATCCATCCAACCGAATTATTGGTCTACATGACACAAAACTATCTTTACATGTTTTAAACAAGTGTAGAACCTTTTGAATGTTGCTTGACCCTACACGTCTTTCACTTTCAATTTTATTATAGATCCAGGATTAGATTTCTGCAACTCATTTGCATAATCATAAATTCTCCTAAATTTCTCTTTAAATGAACCTTAGACTTGGTCTGCTGCCATTGCTCTTGCCCTACGAGCCATAGACATTGACACTCTAGTATTCCATTTCCTAACAGCCTTGTTACGTATTTTCATTTATTTTTAAACTTGGATTTTCTCTTAAGTTTGTCTCCAAAATCCCACTCAACCACTTAGAATTGATTATATCAATGGTAAATTCCCTACTGCAAGTATGAACATCAACAACTTTCCTTAATTTCCAGTTATGATGGGAAGTCAACAACACACAATAAGCTAACTAGGGACAGTTTCCTTGGGCCCTCATGCATCTCACCTAATTCTACGTTTATCATTTTTGACAAATCTTATATTTCTTCCACCATGAACTACATAAGTTCTAACACCATCTCTAAAGTGTTCCTTATCAAGGAAATATGTTCCCACATCCCACTTATAGTCTGCCATGGATTTCGGCATCACAAACATCCCAAATACATCTCGAATGCTATCGTCATCCTCTAATTCACAATCAGTTTCTCCACCACTCAACAATTCATCTGACTGCCACTGATCATCAGAAAGCCCCCTATCAATGTGTTTTCGCACATTCCCCCTTAGCTCACATTCACTTTGATTCTCTTCTTCAGTTATACCCACTTCAACTACGACAAAACCCACATCATTATCACAGTTATTAATGTCCCCCATTACACTGACAAGAATATCAACAAAGTTCTCATCCCTCACCTCCATCTCCAAACTCATCTTTAGTTTGACATCCACCTCCCAAATCAGCCTCATCCTCACCTCCACCTCCCAACTCAGCCTCGTCCTCACCTTCACCTCCCAAATCAGCCTGATTCTCACCTCCACCTCCCAAGTCAGCCTCATTCTCACCTCTACCTCCCAAGTCAGCCTCATTTTGACCTCCACCTTCACCCCCCAACTCACTTGCAGTGTATCCTCCACCCCCCAAGACAACATCACTCAAACCTCCATCCCCCCAAAACAACCTCACTCAAACCTCCACCTCCCAACTCAGCATTAACTTTAACAATTGCATATTTCAAATTACTTTCTATATCATTATCTATAACTACTGCTTTTGACACAATATGGACCACAAACAAGTGGACTTCTCTAGTACACTTAGCAACGTTCACCATATTAATTGACCCATTATCATCATACAACAATTACATTCGTCTATCTACAACATACCACAACTCTTTAACAGTTAAATAACCCATAGACCTAAGTGTGTCTAACACCTCAAAATACCCCCATGTGTTTGGGTCACATGACCAATCATCAATAAATCCACCCACATATAAAAGCCCACCATTCTGAACAAAATGTCCACCATGGTGAACCACAACCTTTAATCCCTCGTCACACATCTAAATACAAAAATTAAGTAACATGCTATCAATTAAATAGGGGACCATAACTGAAAAATGCATAAACAAAGGGGAACATAAAGGGACCACCGAACACATAAAATATTACCACTCTCCACTATCGAAAGCGACAATACAAACAACAAATCAACCAAAAAGGTACCATTTTATAAACAATAAACAAGAAAACTATAAAACCCACCGAGAACCTACCACAAACGAAAATACACTACACAAATATTTCTGAAGCTTACTAACTTGGTTGACGCTCCAATGGATCACACTACTTCAAGACAAACTTCATCCACGAACAAAGCACAATCTCGAAGTGCAATCTCCAATCTCCAATCTCCAATCACGAACAAAGTGCAATTTCCCCTTCCTCACGAACCCTAATTTTCCCCTTTCTCACGAACCCTAATTTGATGTTCACGAACTGTAATTTTTTCCTTTCTCTCGAAGAGTCGAATGTCCCAGTTTAACCTATTCACTTTCACTTTCTCTCGCTGCATTTAATCTTCAATTCCAGCTTTTTAATTTTTTCACTTACACATTCTTTTATGCAATTAATTTTAATTTTTTCCCTAAATTATAACTAAATAAACACTGTGCCAATGTGTGCCAACATCACTGTAAAAATTTGACACATACCCCAAACAGTTCCACGTTGTCACTATGTCGTTAACAATTTGAACACTGTTTGCTAAAAGGACTCCATTGAATGCAATTTTACAAAAATGAGGACCAAATTGACCACACAACAAAAATAAGGACCAAATTGAATAATTTTGACGAAAATAGGGACAAAATGTATATTTAAGCCAAAAATGAAAGAGTATTTTAGGATTAAAGCAATTTTGTTAATTACTAGTATAAGAAAAACCAGAAAAGAAGTTGGATTGGAAGGACCATGGTTTTAACCCAATATAAGCAAAGTGGTTGTTAATGATGAAGATAGCGCATAAATGGTGGTTGTGGCCATGGGTAGACCTAGACAATAACCATGCAAGTACTACTACCCTTACAACCCTTTCTCTTTTCCAAAAGCTCATACAATTTTTTGCATGCTCTCCCAAGTTGATAGAGACCAAAAAACTACCTAAATGTATTACATTTATTTGATTAACTCCATATTTAGTTTATAGATAGTCCAGCGCAAAGTAACATATGGAGAGAGAGAGACGTCAAACAAAATAAGTCAATAACAGAACATTGAAACTACATAACACAATAAAAAAGAAGGAATTGAAAGGATAAAAGAAAGCACATCCCCTGAATCCTCTTGCCAGTGACGAGGCACTTGAGTCTGCTAGCCCTCTTCTTGGTGCTCTAATAAACGAGCTTCCCACCTGTATTATATCAACAACACCAAATACAAACCCTCTTAGAATCATATTGAAATCAGAAACAAAAAGGTTGGGATCGAAAGAGGTCTCTCTCGCACAAAAATATGCTCAAGAAATAAAACAATGGATCTAGTCCAGAACAATAACAAGACCAAAACTAACATGACAATATAATAATAGTACCTAAAAATCTAAGATAGTAAAATTTAGCAAGCACATGTTCTGAGCCTAACATCTAACCTAAAATCTCAATGAGTGAAATTAACCCAGCACTAGAACAACAAGAAATTAGTCAAGTGAACAACGAGAAATTCAAAACTCAGAACCCTAAATCAACATTTATTTTGCTAAACTTACCAAAACCTAAAACCAACAACTTCCCTTATAGAACGGAAAGAGCGAACTTCATAAATTGAAGAACGAAAGGGGTTATGGCGCCACGACCATGATCAAAACAGTGAGCTCCATAAACAAACAATATTGTGCAAAACGAACCAAACAGTGAGCTCCAAAAATTGAAGAGCGAAAGGCGACGACAACCTACATCTCTCTAGCGAAAGGCGACGGAAGACAATATGCAAACACGATGGGCGACCTACGTGGGAAATGGTTTTGAAGGCTTCAGATGGACCTATGTGCAGTGTGCTCGATACATTCAATAGAGTCAATGTTAATGTGCAAACTGATTTGGGCAAAGAAAAACTTCATATTCACTAATCTAATTAATTTGAACAGGAAAATGTTTATGATTGGGATTCATTAAATTATGACAGTTAAAACTAATATATTTTACATATAAAATGAGACAGTTTTCCACTATTAATAAATGGCGGTTAAAATTGTCATATGTCACAGGTAAAATATGGTAGTTCAAAAAATGTCATATTATGTTTTAAAAAAATGTTGTTTTAAATAACTGCCATATTTAAACCGCCATAATTTTCACGATTTTTTGTAGTGTCCTCATTAATTTGTTAGTACATTGTTGTCTTCATTAGTTAAAGATGGGAAATTTATATTTTCAAGGGCAATCCGAGAAATGAGTAGTGTACCAAACTTATTTTCAAAAAAAGCTTTTACATAACTTTTTACTTTACTTTGGTCCTCGCACCACTGACCTTGTATGCCTATCCCTTTTATACAAGAAACAAAACTAGACACACTTAATAATGATATTTGTTATAACTTATAGAGGGATAATAACATGGATTGGATTCATTTGGGGGCTGAAAACACTTCTGGAGGGATCTTAACCATATGGCACAAAGATAGTTTTACATTCGAAAAATAGATCAAGAGGAAGGGATTTGTTGTTGTGATAGGTAAATATAGTAAGAATAATGGCCACACTAAAGTGCCAATCATTATTATGAATGTATATTCATCATGTGACTTAAATGATAAAAGAGTTATCCGGATGAAATAGGAAAAATAAAACAAACAAAAGCTTGCAAACAATTGTGTATATTAGGAGATTTTAATGCAATCAAGAAACTAGGTGAGAGGAAGGGACTAAACTCTAGGGGAAGCAATAAAAGTGAGATGAATGAGTTCAATGAATTCATAGAAAAAAATGAGCTTTTCGACCTACCTCTAGTTGGAGGGAAGTACACATAGTATAGACCTAATGGCACGACTAATAGTAGGTTAGATAGAATCTTTGTGTCTGCAGAGTGGCTAGGACAGTGGCCAGATTCTAAACAATATGTTAGGGTCAGGCAAATTTCATATAATTATGTTTTACTACTAAAATAATCAACAATAGATTGGGGTCTAAAACCTTTCAGGACGTTAAATGCATGGGATTTAACCCCTAGGTTCAAACACATGGTTAAATAGAGGTGGGTCACACATAAAGAATTCTGTAACCCTATGACGACAATGAAGGAAAAATTGAAAAGGCTGAAATATGATCTAAAAGTGTGGAACAAATGTAAGACTTGGGGAAAAATTAGAATAAAGGGAAACACATGGAAAAAATTAACGGCTTGATTAATATTGTTGATTTATTTATTTTAATTAGGTTTTTAAATTATGAAATGTGAAATATTTATTATTTAAGTGATGTAAGTTATTGTTTTATTTATTTTAAATTTTAATATTATATTTTATGATGCGGATATGTATATATAATTAAGTGGTGCATATTTTAATATGAGAAAGTAATTGGCCTAGTGGTTGGAAAGTGTATTTGAGGTGTGAATTTGTGTGGGTTCGAACCTGGTTGGTTGAATTTGCTTTGTGTGTTGGTTTTAAATTCAATTTTTCTTCTTTAAGAAGCGGGGCCCACGAAACATGTATTGATCTTCTCTTTCCTCAATCACGATAATGCAGTGCTTAGTGCATAACATATTTTTATCTTTTATTCTTTCTATATTTTTGAATTGTGATTTAAAAATATTACAATGACCAAGAAAATAAATTTGAATTGGAGAATATTAACAGAAAGATTCTGAGTAAGAGGGGGTTTATAGGTTGAAAGTTAGGGTTTTAGAAAGGAGTGGGGGAAAGAAACAAGAACAGAGAACAAAGGTGCAAGCTAGAGAGTTTTCCAACGGTTGTGGTAGAGAAGAGAAACATTCCAAAGAGACCCATTAGGTAGGGGAAGCTACACTTTGTTCTTTATTTTTGTTTTCCTTGTTTCCTAGTGGCTTGATGAATGATGGTAGACATTGCTTATTTTATTCGTACTTTTGTGAAATGATGTATTACAAGTGTAGAGTATGCATGGGTCAAGTGTTTCCGTCATGGTGTTTCTTCTTTTTTCTCACTGTTTTTATGATCTAGCATTGATGATTGCTACCATGGTTGTTTAGTTTACTATGTAGTGCTTAGGTTTTGGATGTTTTCGATTTCAACACTTTTATATCTCATAGCCTTCCGCGTAATACCGAAGCTCGTGGATAAGATTTTTTTAACTCCATCAGATTCACGCAAACACCACCTCACTTTGTAGCAATTTTTATTCTTTCTCCTATCTCCATCTCACTTGTTTAATTAATGGTTTCATGTTCATGTGGTGTGATGTTTTGGTGTGATAAGTGCATCTTATTTGTGTCTTCTTCTTTTCGTGATGGTGCTTTATGGTAGACTTGTGGTCCGCATGGTTTCTAGTATAATCATGGTGATGACGCATGTTGGTGTAGTGGTGTTTTAAGACACTTGATTCTTTGATCGCGCGATGAATGAACCCTCGAAACGAACCATTGTTGTTGTGAAACTGTATGGAAACCTTCTTTCTTTTTCATGTGTGTGTGCTGCCATAGATGTTTCTTTTCATGGTTACGGTGCAATGAGAGTATTCTCGAGGTTTGCAAGGATAGGTCATATGAAGTAACCTAGTTGTTTCTCTTTTACTTATCTTCGTTTGCTACATGGAGTCATCATTGTTTTGGTTTTCCTTATTTACGTTTACTGCAGTGCAAATTTCTTTTATTTGATGGTTAGATAATCATGGGCCATAAGCTTATCTAATTTTCTTTAAGTTTTGATGTGCAGAACCGTATGGGTTCTTTAGTATCTCTCTTCATGTTATATTTTGGTTCAAACTTGTTTCTCTTTCCGTTTGCAACCTTGCTTTTGTCTTTCCGTTTTGCAGCCATGCATTTATTTGAAACTTTGAAATTGTGACGTGAAGCATTGCACGTTCTCTTTCCACTCTTCTTGTTCTGTAAAAATTTACGTTAAAGGTGCAACCGGGGGTAGTAGTTTTCTTTCTAGTTTTCTCAAGATTAGCGTGTTAGTTGGTGCATGGGTGGGGTCCATATGAAAATACAAGTTCTCTTTTTTTTTATTCATGGTGTAGGTCTTTTTTTCATTTACACACCATATTGCTTTTCTCTTTCTCCCTTTTCTATTCTCTTTCACGTATACAAATGGATGTTAGTTTTCTCTTTCTTCCTTTTTTTTATTCTTTTTCATGTATGCATGGGCATTTTTTGTGTGGTTTAAGAAAATGAGTGGCAGCATCATGAAAGGGTTTTGCAATTATTCACATTAGTGCAGATTATGTAAATATAGTGATCATCTTTCTTAATATGTAGGACATAAAGGACTCATAATAGTATGCTTTCACTTTCTTAAGTTTTTGGGTTTTCTCTTCTTTTTCTCTTTACATGGTAAGGTGCAGCCACTTTTGGGTCAATAGCTAAGTCCTCTTTCTTGGATGCAATTCTATTTTGTTTAACTAACTTTTCATACTTTTTGTTTGGAGATTTTCATTTGGTTTTACTAATTGTCTTATGTTTTTATGAGATTGGTGGTCCTTCTTGGTTTTCATGGGTTGCATGGTATGGAGGTTAAGTGGTGGTTTGAGGATAATTACTTGAGTGTGATGTTATGCCTGTGTTTGAATAAATGTCACTCGTTGGGTTCGTTGTATGAATGTATTGTTTGATAAGTTGATGGGTTTATGTTATGGAACTTTGTTTCCCATGCATGATGTGGTGGTGAGTACTTTATTGGCAATATGTAATTCTCATGTGTGAAATATTGGGAGTGTTTTGCCTTACTTGAAGACTCTTGGTGAAATTAAGTATTGTGTGAGGTTTTCCGTACCTAGAGACCTAGTGAAGACTCTTTCGCCTGTGTGAAGTAGTGGAAAGGGGTCCTCTTCGCCTGTGTGAAGCAGTGGTAGAGGATTGGTTCAAGTGTTGTACTCTCTCGCCTGTGTGAAGAAGTGGGGAGGGGAAAGATGTTTCACCTTATTTCGGCTCGTTACGGGTATAGTGCCTGATGTGCGATGCATCGACGTTTTTACTCATAATTCCTTGAGGAATAAGGGAGACAGTTTGGCTGTGATAGTGGGACACATTGAACCATCTATTTCTAGAAAACTAGATGTTGTTGTTGGGTAAAAGGCCGCGGAAAACCAAAGCTTGATTATGATCACTATGTTTAAAGATTTTAGATGAATGTGATACTATGTTTGCTTTGGTATGATTGTTTGGATTTTGGGGTTTGTGTGTTCAAACCAAGGATTGATTGTGATCATAATGCTTAAGTGTTACTTGAATGCGACGTTGAGTATTATTGGACATGTTTTATTTACAAATTTCTTTTATAAATATCATTGTTTATGGTTAGCTTACCCCTATTTGTTTGTTTGTGTGTTTGTTGCATGTTCGATGATTGTATAACGTGTGTGTTATACGAGAGCAAATGATATTGCAAATAATTTTGACATGCAGTAGATTGAAGATAGGCTGGGGTGGACTCGGGAGATTTTATAATTTATTTAGTTGTTTAAAATCAGATACTAAAAACTATGTAATTTTCTTTTGTTCGCAAATTTTATTTGAAGTTTTTTGACAGTGTCGTTTTGAACTACGTAATTTAAATTAAAATATAAGTTTTTTTATTAGTACATTTTCAATGATAATCCTTTTCCGCTAAACACGATAATTTTCTAACTTTCCATGACATCCCAAAATTGGAGTGTTGCAACAAAGATGTCTTTGGGAGTATAAAGTCAAAAAAAAAAACAAATAATAAGGGAGATAATTGAGCTAGATAAGTTGGATAATGGAGCAACTTGGATGAAGAGTTGCTGGTAAAGCGCTTGATATTACTTGGCCACTTAAAATTGGTTTGCAATAAAGAATAGTCAATCTTAAAACAGAAAGTGAGAGTTAATTATTTAAAACACGGTGACACTAACTTTAAATACTTCCACTCTAGGATTAAAGGAGAAGAATAGCGATTGTTTAACTTGGTGTTGTTTCCTTATCTCATTGAATTGGGATTTTAGGAAATTTCAAGTGAAATATTATTACTGAATGAAACATACTTGAGAGATTTATAGTAGTTTTTTCGAAATTTATTGAACTCGTGAGACTAAATGTGAAATTTGTAACAACTTTTTCATTTATTTTAATAAAATACATGAAAAAAAAACAACTTATCTAAAAGAGAACTATGGGAAAATGTCATAATTAATTTTATGAATAAACAATTTGAGCAACATGTTTGTATATAAATATTTAATTAAGATGATAGTGAGCATAATTATATAAGACCATTACAAGAATCATTAAATCTAGAAAGTTCTTCGTTTACATTTGACTTAGTTCATGAGTTGTATCCTTTATTATTATAGAATCTTTCTGTGATTATAAGGGATATGTGTCATCCTTTGGTGAATCGATCAATGTAAACATGGTCTTTATAAAACTAACTTTATGAATATAATGAGAGGGAGAAAAAACGTTTTTTTTTTTTGTCTCATAATCCTACCCCTTTTTCTTTTAAGTCTTATATCAATTGGTGCTTTCATTGATCCTAATTCCATGTCTTCTAAACCAAACAAATATATGAAGAAACCCTCAAAACCATTCTAGAAAATTGACCTCCCTCAAAGTACAATTTGACAATATCAATGCCAAAATGAAGCAATTCCATGAATACCTATCAAACCATCCTAGAAACTAAACACGACCACCTAAAATATACTATCAATGTTGTATTGTCCAATTTTTCCACTCAAACACAACAACGAGGCCCATCTTTAGACCCACCCAACCTCCATTTAACATTAGGCCTCCAATACATTATTCCTCTATCCTTAGGACTCAATTCCAGTGTTCTCCTTCCTATTTTCACCATGATTCAAACAATTTTCACCATAGTTACAACTATTACCATTATTCCCCCTTTACATAACATGTCTAAAGCCCTTCCACCACCCTTTAGAAAATTAAAACTCCAACTTTCTTTTTTTTTATGGCTTGGAACAATCAGATCAATTATTTTAAGCTAACCAATACTTTTAGTTTGATCATGTTATATGAGATTCCCTACTGCAACAGAGATCGCAGCGGGACGACAAAAATAATTTAAAAGGTACAGAGAAGTCACCACCATAGTTTATTATGAAAAACTATAGAAAAAACCTTAAAAAAAGAGTAGTATTCGAAACCAAATTTAGGTTCGGGAGTCGGTTACATGTGGGGAAGGTATTAGCACTCCACAACGCCCGTCTTAAGACGGTTCCATCTTTAATTAAGTATGCAAGATAAAAGTAGATGTTTAAAATATTTGTTGTTCCCCAAAAGTCAAACAAAATAAAAACACATACAAAATAATAAAGATTAAAAACAATTTTTTTTTATTTTTTTGGCCCGACGAGGATTGTACCTCGCTCTTATGTATTTCCATTTGGAAAATCAGGGATAACATAGTTCTTTGTAAAAAAACTATTTGAAATGATGAGTTTACCCAATATCCCGAGCCACCACTCAAGGGATATCATTCTGAGCTACAACTCAAGGAATGCTACAACAAAGTTCATCCTTAAGGTTTCACCCAAAGCCTTGTAGACCA